>ODAI014434961.1_pt1 | contig 21342 bp, 13 predicted proteins | sample 1539321 | NCBI WGS metagenome assembly ODAI01 (sample SAMN02144231, study PRJEB22623) | gut metagenome | biome: sheep rumen | host: Ovis aries | place: New Zealand | reverse complement strand
TATTGCGCAAAGGCAAACTCGATGAACAGGCCCACGGCATAACTCACCACGATGAGCGGCAGCATGCGCAGGAAGCCGAACCACCACAAGTTGAAAATTGAAAATTGAAAATTGAAATTGGCGGGGTCAGCGTTGTAGGTCTGGTAGCCGATGTTCCACATGCCGAAGAGCAAGGCGGGCATCAGCGCGATGACCACGATGATGATGGAACGCTTCATATCCACGGCATCGCGGATATGAGAACCGCTTCTGGTCACGGTCTTGGGTGTGAAGGCGAAGGTGTGGAATGCTTCGTAGGTGCTCCCCAGCCAGCTCCACTTGCCCTTGGGTTCTATCTTGTCGAACCAGTCTTCGAGCCATTTCATATTCATGAGACAGCCTCCTTTCTAAGCACTTCGAGTGCTTTTCTGATAATGGTTTGTATCTCGGTTTTGGAGGGATCGATGAATTCGCACAGGGCGAAATCCTCAGGTTCCACCTCGTAGATGCCGAGTTTTTCCTGCAGCTCCACGTCGCCCACGATGCAGGCCTTGATGAGCTGCAACGGATAGATGTCGAAGGGAAATACACGCTCGAAGTTGCCCGTGAAGAGGAAGGGGCGCACCGACCCGTGCATGTTGGTGTTGAAGGAGTAGGTGGGCTTGACGGGCATCAAGGGCTCCAAGGCCTTGAACGGCCTCAACAGGCCGCTGAGGAAAGTATAGCTGAAACTGTACTTCTTGAGACCCGGCATCAGCCACCCCATGAAGTCGTACCGGTCGCCTTCCTCGACGAATGTCACCTGCTGGTCGTACATGCCCAGAAAGCCGTCGGCCTCGATGGTAGAGCCCGAGAGCACGCTGCCGGATATGATTCGAGTGGGTAGTGGGTAGTGGGTAGTGGGTAGTTGAGGGTAGCACGGATCCATCAGCTGCACGTCGCAGATGCGCTGCATGCTGGAGCCACAGAGCACGCGGTAGTACTTGGGAGCCTTTGCCGCAGGGCCGCCGACGCTGATGACGCGTTCCGGACGGTAGGCACCGGTCGTTACCCAACGGCCTATGTTGGCCACGTCCTGGGCATTCACGCTCCAGATACACTCTCCTTTGTTGATGGGGTTCAACGCGGCCACTATGGTGCCGATGTTGCCGGCGGGGTGCGGGCCTTCGGCCTTCACGCAATGCACAGGGGCATAGACCTCAAGTGCCTTTACGCCGGCCTCAAACTCATGCTCGCGTCCTCTCAGCGCAAAGTCCAAGTCGGGTGCCAGGGGGTTGGTGTCCCTCAGGCTGATATAGATTCCCTTGGGCTTGTGCTCAGGACGGGCTATGATGCCGAAGGGACGCTCCTTGACCATCCACCAGACGGGCGACCCGGGAGAGAGTTCGGGGACTCCGGAGTCTTTTGCGGCGCTGGTGTTGCCGGATTGTACAACCACTTCCAGCAGCCGGCGTTTCTCTCCACGAACGATGGCCTCCACCACGCCGTCGGCGGGTGAGGGAAGGGTCAGGCGTGGGTCGTTTTTGTCGGCCACCAAGGGCTGACCGGCGGAAACGGTCTCGCCCTCGGTTACCAACAGTCGTGGGGTAAAGCCCACTACATCAGGCGGCTTTACCGCGTAGCGGCCCATGTTGCGGGCATCAATTACTGTCCGCTCAGGCATCCCGCCAAGCGGAATATCCAGCCCTTTCTTTATCCTTATTGTCTCCAATTTCCAGTTATCAATTTTCAACTTTCAGTTTCAGATCCACCGGCTGCAACATGTTCTCCGGCTTCAATATTTCGTCCAGCTGCTCCTTGGTCAGCAGGCCGTGTTCCAGCACCAGCTCATACACGCCGCGGCCCGTCTCGCTTGCTTCCTTGGCGATTTTGGTCGAGGTCTTGTAGCCGATGATGGGGTTCAGCATGGTGACGATGCCGATGCTCTGCTCTACGAGCTGGCGGCAGCGTTCCTCGTTGGCGCGGATGCCGTCGATGCACAGGTTCCTCAGGGTGTCCAATCCGTTCTCCAACAAGTGGATGCTCTCGAAGAGGGTGTAGGCGATCACAGGCTCCATCACGTTCAGCTCCAGTTGGCCGTTGTCGCTTGCCAGGCTGATGGTCATGTCGTTGCCGATCACTTTGTAGCACACTTGGTTCATCACCTCCGGAATCACGGGGTTCACTTTGCCCGGCATGATCGAGCTGCCCGGCTGACGCTCGGGAAGGTGAATCTCGTTCAATCCGCAGCGTGGGCCGCTGGAGAGGAGGCGCAGGTCGTTGCACATCTTGTTTATCTTGATGGCCAGGCGCTTCATGGCGGCGCTGTAGGCAATCATGCAGGTGGTGGCGCTGGTGGCCTCTATCAGGTTGTCGGCCAGCGTGATGTTCCATCCGGTGATTTTACGCAAAGCCTTGATGCAAGCCTCGCTGTAGCCGGGCTTCGAGCAGATGCCCGTGCCGATGGCCGTGGCGCCCATGTTCACAATCAGGAACTCGTCGGCCGTGACTCTCAGGTTCTTGTACTCTCCGCGCAGCGAGTCGGCAAAGGCGCCGAAAGTCTGCCCCAGCGTCATCGGGACGGCGTCCTGCAGCTGGGTGCGGCCCATTTTGATCACATGTGCGAACTCCTTGCGCTTGTAATCCAGCGCTGCGATGATCTGCTCCAGGTGCGGCATGAAGCCCAGATGTTCCAAGGCCAGCGCCATGTGGATGGCGCAGGGGTAGGCGTCGTTGGTGCTCTGGCTGGCATTCACCACGTCGTTGGGCGAGCAGAATTGGTACTCACCACGATTGTGACCCATGCGTTCGAGGGCCAGGTTGGCAATCACCTCGTTGGCGCACATGTTCGTGCTCGTGCCGGCACCACCCTGGATCATGTCGATGGGGAACTGGTCGTGGTGTTTGCCGTCGATCAGTTGGTCGCACGCCCACATGATGGCTTCGCCCTGCTCGGGGGTGATCATACCCACCTCGACATTCGCCATAGCGGCGGCTTTCTTCGTAAAGGCCATGCCGCGGATGAAGCTGGGATAGTCGCTCATCTTGCGGCCGCTGATTTTAAAGTTTTCGATGGCGCGCATCGTCTGTACGCCGTAAAGAGCCTCTTCGGGGACTTCTTTCGGACCGAGGAGATCGCTCTCGGTGCGGAATCTATTGTTGCTCATTTTTAGTTTTTTGTTTGATTTAAAAGTCTTTCAGTTTGATAATATGTTTTTCCTTTTGGGGAAGTGCGGGCAAAAATACAAAAAAAAAAATTACTGGGCAAATTTATCATCCGGATGCCTGCTGTTATTCAATTCTGGACAAAAATGCAAACACTTTTGATGGGGTGATACAAAGTACATTTGACCTATGTATTGGGACAAAACTATGGCGGTTCACCCTATGGGACGATACTGGTTTGGTTCAAAGTTGGTTCAAGCATGGTTCAAACATAGTACTAGGTTAGAAGTGGAAGGCGAGGTCTTGAGGGGTGGTTTGAGGGTTGGCGCGTTGGGTGGTGATATCTTGTGTATGGTGCATGGTTTTAGGAGGTTGTGGTGTTGATAACTTCGTTGCAAGGGTGTGCAATATAATCCGTGCATGTGCGTTTTTATTAATAATGAAAAAAATTTTGACCATTATATTGGCTTTGTTGCTGTGGACGGGAATGAGTGCACAGGGGAATGTGTCGGTGACAGGTACCGCGTCGAATGCCACAGGCAAGCGCATCGAGTTGCGCTGTTACAGCGACATGCTGACACAGAATGAATTGCTGTTGGACGAGGCTGTGGTTGACAGTACCGGGGCCTTCCGGTTGGAGACTTACCTTCGCTATCCGAGGCTGGTGTTCCTGCAGGTGGAGAACTACAGCCAGTCGTTCTATGCCGAGCCTGGCCGTCGGTACGAGGTGTGGCTGCCGCATTTCGACTGGGAACAGGACGAGTGGAGGAATATCTTCCTGGCACCGGTGGCATTGGATGTGGAGTTCCTGAATTTGCCAGAGGATGAGTTGAATTTGAAAATCAACCGGTTTGATGAGTTTGTGGATGCCTTTCTCGACTCCAACCGCGTGCATTTCGATTTCCGCTTCAAGCCCGACCGCCGATGGATGGACTCGCTGGTTTCCGTGTTAAGCAGCAAGTATTCGACATTTAGTGAGGGAATGGATTTCTTTTCGCGTTATGCGAGGTTCACGGTGGCGGAGATGCGGATGGCTATGTTTCCCGGTAGCCGGGGAAGGTTGGTGAAACAGTTCATTGAGGGACAGCCCGTGCTGTATCACGATGAGAATTATATGCGACTGTTCCTTTCGCTGTACGGCGACTGGTTGAGCGCTGGCACCAAGCGGCTGCCGTTGTCGCGGATGACGGCATGGGTGGCAGAAGGCGATCTGGATCGGTATCTGGACTCCTTGGGTGTGGAGCCGCTGCTGCGGGACGAGCAGGTGAGGGAGTTGGCGGCGTTGGAGGCATTGAGGGAGAGTTATTATGACGCCCGCTATGACCGTGAGGGTGTGCTGCGGATGGTGGAGATGCTCGGAGAACACACGAAGTTCAAAGAGCACAGGGAGTTGGCTGGGCGCTTGAGCGGAATGTGGCGGTCGGAGGCCGGTGGTCAAAGTGTAGAGAGTGAGGCGTGGAGCGCGGAGAGGGGTGCCCTGGGGGAGAAGTTGGACTCGTTGAAGGGTAAGTGGGTGTATGTGAGCTTTGTGCGGGTGGATGACCCGAGTTGTCTCCGCGAGACAGAAGCGATGGCGCGTTACCACGACAGCGTGTGCAACCGTTATCCGGTGGCGTTTGTGACGGTGTCGTGCGACCGTGAGTACCAGAAGATGTACCATTTCCTGAACAACAGCAGGCGAGGAAAACGCTGCACCTGGGAGTGGTTGCATTTCGCCGGCGACTACCGGATGCTGGAATACTATGGGGTGGTGAGTTATCCCACCTTCCTTTTGTTCGACCCCGAAGGTCGGCAGGTATATGACTACACACCCTGGCCCGAGAGCGGCATCTTGCTGCGCGGACCGTGGGAAGAGAAATGACAAGAGTTGAAAATTGAAAGATGAATAATATGAAGAAGTTGTTTTTAATGGGGCTTGTTGGCTTGATGGGAGTGATGGGGCCTGTGGCCATGGGTCAGAAGGAGACTTCGGGCGACAGGCAGCGGGACTTGTACCGTCAGGCGACAGACTTGTATCAGAAACAGAAGTATGCGGCCGCCCAGCAGATCTATGACCAGATTGCCGCTGGAAGCACGAGCCGCGCCGACCTGACCACCGCTGAGGCCTGCTACTATGCGGGTGTCTGCTCGGAGAAGTTGGACAACAACGACGCGAGCTACCGATTGGAGGAGTTTCTGCGGCTCTATCCGCAGAGTTCGCGTTGCAACATGGCGCAGTTCTATCTGGGTAATTTCCATTATACCCGAGGCGATTACGAGCGGGCGTTGGAGTATTACCGCAAGGTAGATGGGAAGGAGGTGGAGTATGACCACCGGAGCGAGTACAACTTCAAGATGGGCTACTGCTACTTTGTGAAAGGGGACGTGCAGCGGGCCTCGAAGCTCTTCTCGCAGCAGGTGGAGGGACAGTCGAAATACCGCTCCTCGAGTCTCTACTATTATGCACACATCCAATACATGCAAGGTCAGTATGAACTGGCGTTGAAGAACTTCCAAGAGTTGCAGAAGGATCGCAAGTTTGCTAAGATAGCGCCGAGTTATATTGCCCGGATTTACTACTACTTGGGACGGGAGGACGAACTGCTGGAGATGGCGCCGAGGCTGATGGAGGATCCGAATGCTTTCAAGCGCGAGGAGATAGGCCAGATGGTGGGGGAGGTGTATTTCAACCGAGGCGAGTATGCACGTGCTTTGGAGTATCTCACGGTGAGCGACAACGGCGGTGCGGGGGCCTGCACCCCGCAGGACAACGACTACCAGGTGGGCTACTGCTACTACATGCTGGGTCGTTACGCCGATGCTGCCAAGCACTTGGAGAAGAAGACGGTGTGCAGCGACAGTGTGGCGCAAAACGCTCTATATGTGCTGGGTGACTGCTATGTGAGGATGGACCGCAAGATGGATGCCCGTAGCATGTTCCTTCAGGCCAGCAAGATGGATTTCAACAAGAAAATCAAAGAGGATGCGCTGTTCAACTACGCCAAGCTGAGCTGCGAACTGAACCAGAACGCAATGGGTGAGAGTATCAAGTCGTTCGAGAGTTACTTGAAGAAGTATCCGCGCAGCAAGCATCGCACCGAAGCCGAAGAGATTCTGACAGAACTCTACTGCTCGACGAACAACTACAAGGAGGCCATCCGGTTGTTGGAGAAGATAAATCCCCGCAATGCCAAGTTGGAGCAGGCTTACCAGAGGGCCCTGCTGAACAGGGGCATCGAGCTTTGCAACAGCGGCAACCGCAAAGAGGGATCCGCACTCTATGAGAAGGCGGTGAAGATCAATGCTGTGCCAAGGATTACGGCCGATGCCAACTACCTGCTGGCTGACGAATACTACCGCGAAGGACGCATGGAGGCCGCAGAACGGTGCCTGAACAAATTCCTGCTGTCATCCTATGCCCGTAGTTCGGCCTATGCCGACGCGGCTCGCTACGACTACGCCTATATCTTGATGCGAAAGGAGCAGTACGAAGATGCTCGCGAGGCGTTTGCAGAACTCGACAAGAGCTCCACACCGGCGACGATGCTGGCGGATGTGCGCAACCGTCTGGGCGACTGTCTGTATGTGCAGAGCCGCTTCCCGGAGGCCATTGTGCAGTACGACAAAGTAATCAACATGGGTGGACGCGATGCCGACTATGCCACCTACCAAAAGGCGCTCTCCTACGGCGCCCAGGGCAAGAACACCGAGAAGTTGACCTACTTGAACTATATTTTCGAGCGTTATGAGAATTCGCCATTGAAGTCGAAGGTCATGCTTGAGATTGCCAACACCTATATGATGTGCGACAACAATGAGATGGCGATGACCTATTATAACAACTTCATCAAGCAGTATCCGCAGAGTGTGTATGTGAAGACGGCATTGCTCAACCAGGGTTTGATTTACTTTAATACCGACCGCAATGCCCAAGCACTTAGGACCTTCGATCGTTTGCTGACGGAGTATCCGGGCACCGATGAAGCCCGCGACGCGCTGAGTACGGTGAAGAACATCTACATTGCGGAGAACAGGGTGGATGATTATTTCGCCTATGTGAAGCGCACCACAAAGGTGGCCATCTCGACCGTGGAGCAGGACAGCACCACATTCCTTGCAGTAGAAGGGCGTTACCAAGAGGGTGAATATGGCAAAGCGATTGCCGGATTCGAGAACTATCTGGCGAAGTTCCCCAACGGCTTGTTCGCCGTGAAGGCCCACTATCTGTTGGCTGACTGCTACTTCCGTCAGGGGCAGAACGACAGGGCGTTGCCGCATTTCGAAGCGGTGGCGTCGGCCAGCACGAACCAGTACAGCGAACGCTCGCTGGTCAATGCCGCCAACATTGCCTACGGATTGGGTGACTATAACAAAGCCGCTAAGCTCTACCAGCGGCTATCCGTCAATGCTGAAAGCGACAACAGCTTGATTCAGGGTGAGGTGGGTGCATTGCATTGTGCCGTTGCGCTGAACAGACACAACGATATCGTGGAGGCTGGTCAGCGGCTGCTGAATGAGAAAAAAGCCGACGCACAGCTGAAGGAAGAGGCCTCGTTGGCCATGGCTCGCAGCTACTTCAACCAGAAAGAATACGACAGTGCATTCACACATTATGGAGAACTCGAGCATTCCTCCAACGGCGAATACAACGGTGAGGCTCGTTGCCGTATGGCTGAGATGATGATGCTGACCCAGCGCTACGATAAGGCCGAGAAAATTATCGAGAGCATTGTGGCTGACGCCTCGAGCGACTACTGGCTGGCCTACAGCTTCATCCTCTGGGCCGATGTCTATTATGCCCGTGGCAACGGCCTGCAAGCCAAGCAGACCCTTCAGAGTATCATAGACAATTACGACGGTGAGGAACTGGTCGGTGTGGCCCGCCAGAAACTGGCCGCCATCGTAGCCGCCGAGCAGCCGGCACAGCCGACACAGGAAGACGAAATTGTAATCGACATCAACGACTGAAAACCATGAAAAAGATATTTTTGACATTGGCCCTTTTTTTACCGTTCGTCATATGCCTGTCGCCCTGCCGGGCACAAGAAGACGGCGGCTATAATGAGAGTGTGGTGGTGAAGGGCTCCTACCGTCCTGTCATCGAACAACAGGAGAAACTGTATTTCCCTGCCACCATCACCGATACATTGGGCCGTATGGAGCGTGTCTTCCATTACAGCATCATCCCTACGCGCCTGAAATCGCTCTATGAACCTACGCGCATCAAGGCCGCCCGCATCGTCGGGGAACCCACGACCAAACTCTACAACAACTACCTGCGTCTCGGTTTCGGCAATTACTGGACCCCCATGGCCGACCTTTATTGGAGTTCGACACGCGACCGCCTGAAAACCTACGGTGTGCGTATAAACCACCTTTCATCGTGGGACAAGCTGCCCGACTACGGTCCTAACCATTTTGGCAATACAAGCGTCACCCTCTTTGGAAAGTACATTGTCGGCGAGTTGCTGCAGCTTTCTTCCGATCTTAGTTATGAACATGACCACAATCTCTATTATGGGTTCACCGACAGCACTCTCTCGGCCCGCTTGAACAAGGTGCGCGACAGCATCCGTACTGCCGAGTACCACGCCTCCTACAATGTGGCTAACTGGAACATCGGTGTGAAGAACATGGAGCTCGACCCCAATAAACTAGGTTACAACGCCAACCTGCGTCTCACCGACCTTTGGTCTATTTGGGGACTCAATGAGTTGAATCTCAATTTTAACGGTGATGTGCATTATGGATTCAATGTGATGAACAAATACAAAGGAGTGGCCTATTTGCATGCTGAATGGGATGCCTATGACAATCATTTTACAACTGGTGGCACATTGCCGCTCGGATTTGTTCCCGACAGCGCAATGGCTACGCATTCCACCCGCAATATCGTGAAGGTTAATCCCTATGCCGACTTCATGTTCAACGGATTGCAGTTCCATGCTGGATTCACCGCCGGATGGGATGCCTACACTACCGACACGGCGACCATCTTCCGATTCTTCCCCGATGTCGTTGTGAGCAAGAGTCTCTTCAAGGACAATATGGTGGTGAGTCTCGGTGCCACAGGCGGATTTGATGCCAACAGTTGGAACACCATCCGGCTCATCAACCCCTATGTGGCACCCGGTTGCGAACAGCGCGCTACCCGCCACTATGACCTTGTGGGACATATCCGTTGGACTCTCAGCAAGAAGATTGAGGCTAACGCCGAAGTGAGCTATCAGATGCTGCGTGACGACCTCACCTTCCTGCTCGACACCGCCAACTACTGCCTGCAGAATGTCTATCGTCCACATTATTTCGCCGACAATCGTCTTACCCTTGGCGGCATCGTGACTTTCGTCAATGACGAGATGCTCTCCCTCCGTGCAGGTGGACATTACTACGCCTACACTCTTGGCCCCGACGACTCGGTGCTCTATTACCGTCCCAAATGGGACGCCCTCCTTGCGGCAGATGTCAATTACCACAACAAGTGGTTCTTCCACTTGGAAGGACAGTTGCTTGGCAAGATGCAGGGTGACAACAATGTGGAACTTCCCATGCGCTATGGTGTCAATGCCGAAGTGGAATACCGGCACAACCGAGCCCTCTCGTTTTTCCTCAAGATGGACAATCTTGCCTTCCAGCGCTACTACTTCTGGGCCAATTATCCCTCTCAGCGAGGACTCTTCATACTTGGACTCACATATACCATTCCCCACAAATGACCTACCAAGAGACATTAGATTTCATGTTTGCGCAGCTGCCGATGTATCACCGCATCGGCGCTGCTGCCTATAAGGCCGACATACAGCCCACTCTCGACATGATGGAGGCTCTCGGCCATCCGGAGCGCAAGTTCAGTAGCATCCATGTTGCCGGCACCAACGGCAAGGGGTCGGTATCCCACTTCCTCGCCTCCATCCTGCAGGAGGCAGGCTACAAGGTGGGGCTCTACACCTCGCCACACCTCGTCGATTTCCGTGAGCGGATACGCATCAACGGAGAAATGATACCGCAACAGGCGGTGGTTGACTTTGTGGGTGAGAACCGGGATTTGTTCGACAAGTTGAATCTGTCTTTCTTCGAGATGACTGTTGGCATGGCTTTTGACTACTTCGCCCGTGAGCAGGTCGATATCGCTGTCATCGAGGTGGGTATGGGTGGACGGCTCGACTCCACCAATGTCATCACACCGCTGCTCAGCATCATCACTAATATCGGACTCGACCACACCCAGTTTCTCGGCGACACGTTGGAGAAGATTGCCGGTGAGAAGGCCGGCATCATCAAAGAAGGCGTGCCGGTGGTGATAGGGGAGACCCAGCCCGAGACAGCCCCCGTTTTCCTACGCACCGCCGCTGCGCACCACGCTCCCATCACTTTCGCCGATCACCACTATGTGGTTGATGACGTCAGTCGCTACACAGAGGAACTTACCGGTGAATACCAAAAGAAGAATATCGCCACCGTACTTGAAGCCGTGGAGGTGCTGCGCAAGTGTGACCAGTGGTCAGTGACCAGTGACCAGTTGCGACGAGGCTTAAGTCGCGTGGTCACCAACACCCACCTGCACGGACGTTGGCAGACCATCGGGCATGAGCCCCTCACCATCTGCGAGACGGCACACAACGAGCCCGGTGTACGCTCTATGCTCGGCAAGTTGGAAACCATGTCCTTCAAGCGGCTGCACCTTGTCTATGGCTGCGTCAACGACAAGGACTTCCGTCACATCCTGCAACTGTTACCTGCTACCCACGACACACTGCCCACTAAATGGTATTTTACTCAGCCTTCGGTTCCTCGTGGACTCCCTGTCGATGACCTGGCCGCCGCCGCTGCGGGTATCGGTATCGAAGGACCACGCTTCAAGACCGTGAAGGAGGCCATTGCTGCCGCCCGTGCTGTCGCCGACCCCGACGACCTCGTCCTCGTCACAGGTTCTATCTTTCTCGTCGCCGACGCCCTTCAAGATTGATTATTAGTGAAATAAGTATTTGTTTGGTGTATAATGTCCTGTTAGCCAGTGATAACTAGCTTATGACCAAGTATTGACCAAGTATTGACCTTATAATGCCTTAGTATAATGTACTAGGTCATTACTAAGGCCAAAGGGGGCAAAAGGGATGTTTTTACTTACAGCCATTCTAATCATTTATTGGCTATTGTTTATCTTTTTCTTTTGTAGTATTGATTTTTTTCGTATCTTTGCACCGTCGTTTGGTTTGAACGGCGGAACATAGTAAGAGACGTGTACTGTGTTTTATCTGCGGCTGCTTGAACTTCGCAACCTCACTGCCGATAGCAAGATAAAGCAATTGTTTCCGTCCATGTTGTTTGCACAATGTTTGTTGTGCAAGGTATGCGTGGGCTTCAACATTGCTTATTCTCTATCGACGGGCAATGCGAAGGCCTAAGCAGCGGGATAAGCAAGGTATTGATTCCCGCGCTTTTTATTATGTCCTGTTTGTGTTTTAAAATGGTGTTGGGTAATGGGAATCGTCCAACAAAAAAAGGAAACAGGATGAGAAAAGTATTTCTTCCAATGCTCGTAGCAGGGTTGGCCATGATGATGGCGGCTTGTGAAACCCAGCAAGATTTAGTGACCACGGTGGAAAGTCAGCAGTTCAGTGAGGCACGTGTTCTCCAGGTGGAGACATATGCCAAGATTGACTCTGTAAGGGCGAAACTGAATGTCTATATGCGTGTGGAGTGGAGCAAGGACTACAGCCCGGAGCAGGTGAAGTCAATGGACTATGATGTTCAGACATTGCACAGCCGTGCTGCTTTTGATTTATTAAAAGAGCATCGCCACGAGCAGGCCGACGAGTTGGTAGCACCAACGTGGAATGTCTATAATATCGTGGATCGCAACGATCCTCACTATGGCTGGTATCGTGTTGAGGTGATTGGCTTCTTGGCTCGTTTTGAGGAGTGGAATGGACAGAAGAGTGTATTGGAAAACAAAGTGGAACATAGCCCAAGTACACACTGATATGGTAAAGAAAGCTGCACTGTTATTGATGCTCAGTCTGTTGGCAATACCAATAAATGCACAGATAATGAAGGCCAACAGCACTACGATGAAGACCACGGTGGTGCCTGCCCAGCCGTCAAACCGAAAGAACCTGTTCTATGTCGGTATGGGCTACGGAACCATAAATACCGTCAAGGACTTTACTCAATGGAGCCCCAAATTCGATGCCGGTTTTGTTGAGTTCGGTTTTGCCGGTACTTTGGCCGACTACCAAAAGTCGGTTGTCCCGATAATTGGACTGGATTTGGCTGCCGGTATCGGGACAAGCGGATTGTATATTGAATCAGGACCTTTTGTTGGCCTGTTGATAGGTAAACCTACGTTTCGTTTCGATATGAGGATACAACCGGCTGTGTATTACTGCAACGGTGGCAAGTATTACGAGAAAGAATTGATGTATGGTTTGACTTCAACTGCACAGGAGGATTATTTCAATGTGCTTTTCGCATTGGATGCAGGTGTGTGGATACATAGCTTCAATGTGGGTATAAAATACGTCCCACTATACAAGGGTATAATGGGACATATTCGTTGGAGGTTCTAAGGCGTTTAGCCGAGGGACTCGATTTGCGCCTTGAGGGCGGCAATCTTGGTTTCGGCGTCGCGTTGTTTGTTGCGTTCCTTCTCGATGACTGCGGCGGGAGCACCGTTGACAAACTTCTCGTTGGAGAGTTTCTTGAGCACGCTGTTGAGAAAGCCTTCGGCGTATTTGAGGTCTTCCTGCAGCTTCTTCAACTCGGCTTCCTTATCTACGTTCTGGCTCATGGGTACGTAGCATTCGGCGGTGCCGACCATGAAGGAAAGTGCTCCAGACGGTTTCTCGCTCACAGCTTTCACCTCGCTGACGTTGGCCAACTTGCGGATGATGCCCTCGAAGCGGGAGACCTGGAATCGGTCGTCCTTGGCGATGTAAGAGACAGCCAGGGTTTCTTTGGGCGAGAGGTTGCGGGTGTTGCGGATGTTGCGCACCCCGGCGATGACTTCTTTGGCTGTGTCAAATTCGTCGAGCATCCGCTGGTCGAAGAAGACGCTGGTGGGCATATGCTGGTTCATAATGCTGTAGTTGGCATTGATAAATGCAGCTTTTTCGTCGTCCTTGCCTGCGGTCTGTAGGGCATGCCATATTTCTTCGGTGACGAAGGGCATGAATGGGTGCAACATGAGCATCAAGCGCGAGAAAATACTGACGGTAGCGTCATAGGTCTCGCGGTCGATGGGGCTACCGTAGGCAGGTTTCACCATCTCGAGGTACCAGGAGCAGAAGTCGTCCCAAGCCAGTTTGTACGAGGCCATGAGGGCTTCGCTGAGACGGTACTGGTCGAAGTCTTTCTCAATCTCTTCGAGTACCTGTGCCATGCGTTGCTCTATCCACTGGACGGCCACTCCGTTTTCCTGACTCTGTTGAGCATCGCCCACTTGCCAACCGAGGACGAGGCGTAGAGCGTTCCAGAGCTTGTTGCTGAAGTTGCGTCCCTGTTCGCAGATGGCTTCGTCGAATGGGAGGTCGTTGCCGGCAGGGGCGGTGAGCAGCATTCCCATGCGCACGCCGTCGGCGCCGTATTTGTCAATGAGCATAATGGGGTCGGGGCTGTTGCCTAGTTGTTTGCTCATCTTGCGGCCCAGTTTGTCGCGTACAATGCCGGTGAAATAGACGTTGTGGAAGGGAATCTCGTTGCGGAACTCCTCTCCGGCCATAATCATGCGGGCAATCCAGAAGAAAATGATGTCGGGGGCGGTGATGAGGTCGGCGGTGGGGTAGTAGTATTTTATTTCCTTGTTGTCGGGATGACGGATGCCGTCGAACAGCGAGATGGGCCAGAGCCAGCTGCTGAACCAGGTGTCGAGAACGTCCTCATCTTGGCGCAGGGGGCCGGTGTAGTTGAATTTCTCGGCTGCAATCTTCTTGGCATCCTCTTCGTTGAGTGCTACGATGGTTTCCACGCGGCCATTCACATCAAGGTACCATGCGGGTATGCGGTGGCCCCACCAGAGTTGGCGACTGATACACCAGTCCTTGATGTTCTCAAGCCAGTGGCGATAAGTGTTCTTGAACTTGGCAGGATGGAAGCGGATGGTGTCGTCCTCAACAACCTCAAGGGCCTTCTTTGCGAGACCTTCCATCTTGAGGAACCACTGTGCGCTGAGCTTGGGTTCGATGACGGCATCGGTGCGTTCGGAGTGGCCCACCTTATTGGTGTAGTCTTCAGTCTTTTCCACGAGGCCGGCTTCTTCGAGGTCTTTCATGATGGCCTTGCGGCAGGCGAAACGATCCATGCCGGCGTATTTGCCGCCATGCTCGTTGAGGGGTCCGTTGTCGTTGAAGATGTCGATGCTTTCAAGTCCGTACTTCATGCCGAGATTGTAGTCGTTGATGTCGTGGGCAGGCGTGATTTTCAATGCGCCGGTACCGAATTCGCGATCCACATACTCGTCCATGATGATGGGCACCACGCGACCCACTCCGGGCACGATGACTTTTTTGCCCTTGAGCCATTGGTAGCGCTCGTCCTCGGGATGCACGCACACGGCGGTGTCGCCCATGATGGTCTCGGGACGGGTGGTGGCCACGACGATATACTTGTCCTCGCCTTCCACATAGTATTTCAGGTAGAATAGTTTACCGTGGCTTTCTTTGTAGATGACCTCCTCGTCGCTGACTGCCGTGAGGGCCTGCGGATCCCAGTTCACCATGCGCACACCGCGATAGATGAGCCCCTTGTTGTAGAGCTCCACAAACACACGCATCACGCTTTCGTAGCGTATGTCGTCCATGGTGAATGCCGTGCGGTCCCAGTCACATGAAGCGCCGAGTTTGCGGAGTTGCTTCAGGATGATGCCTCCATACTGTTCTTTCCATCCCCATGCATGTTTCAGGAACTCCTCACGGGTAAGGCTGCGTTTGTCGATGCCTTTTTCAGCCAGCATCTTCACCACCTTGGCCTCGGTGGCGATACTAGCATGATCCGTACCGGGCACCCAGCAGGCGTTCTTGCCCTGCATACGGGCGCGACGCACCAGCACATCCTGAATGGTGTTGTTGAGCATGTGGCCCATGTGCAGTACGCCGGTCACGTTGGGCGGCGGAATGACGATGGTGTAGGGCACCCGGTTGTCGGGCTCCGAGTGGAATAGTTTCTTGTCAAGCCAGAACTGATACCATTTCTCCTCAATGGCACGAGGATCGTATTTCGATGCTAATTCCATATTGTATGATGGGTCTTTCTGTTGTTATTTTGTCGTTGAAGGAATGGAGAATCCCACGCCGAAGTTGATACCGTTGATGTCGGTGAATTTGGGGACAATCTCGTAACCTATCGAAAAGTGCAACATATATACGTTCACTTCGAGTGTCGGGGCAAAGGTGAAGTAGGTTGTCTTCTTGACATCCTGTCCGCCGGCCTCATTGGCGGTGTAAATTTTGGCGAAATCCATTCCCATGTTTACATAGGGACGGAAGGAAACGGCACCCCATCCGGTGACTTGATTGTCGAAGGTGTATCCGATCCATCCGAAGCGCATCGACCATGTCGGTTCGCGGTAGTCGGTGGCAGAAATAGGGTATTTCATGTTTTCGCCTGCAAAACCCACCGATATGAAGGTGCTTCCGAATACCGAGAATCCGTAGGGGTAACCTGGCTGGTAGGTGTAACCGACAGTCTTGTACCATCTGTGCTTGATGTTGAAGGCACTTTCGCCTTGGGCGAATGCTGTGGTCAGTACTGTAAGCATTGCGATGAGAAGAATACTTTTTTTCATTTGTGTAATTATTGATGGTTATATTCGTGAAAAGGGATGTTTGCGCCAGTAGAGGATGAGAATAAGGCCCACAATCATGCCGCCCAAGTGGGCGAAGTGAGCCACGTTTCCCGTGCTGAAGAAACCTTCGAGGACTTCGATGACGGCGTATCCGATGACAAACCACTTGGCTTTGATAGGCATGAGAAAGTAGAGGTAGATATATTCTTCGGGGAATGTCATACCAAATGCCAGAAGGAGGCCGTAGATGGCCCCAGAGGCTCCGACGGTGATGCCCCAGCCGGGAACCAACAGGTTGATAAGGCCCGCTCCGATGCCGCAGACAAGGTAGTAGAATACGAAACGGCGGGTGCCCCAGTAGTTTTCCATGGTGGTGCCGAACATCCACAGGGCAAACATGTTGAAGAAGATATGATCCCATCCTCCGTGCATGAACATGTAGGTCAGCGGTTGCCAGAGGCGGAAACGTCCGGTACCGATGGCATTCAGGGCTAGCATGTTGGTGATGCCGTACATACCCATCCGTTCAAGCACCAACTGGAGTAAAAACACTATCACATTGATGATGAGCAGGTGTTTGACAGCGGTGGGCAGCAGGCTGAATCCTTGGGGACGGTATTGTGCCATAATTATTTTAGCAGTTCTTCTGGTTTGACGATAGTGATGATTTTCTTGCCTGAGGGGGCGGTATCAGCCATCGGACAGGCAAAAAGGTCGGCCACCAACTGCTGCATCTGCTCTTGTTCCAACGCGGTGCCTGCTTTCACGGCCATCTGGCGTGCCAATGAGGCACTGAGGCTTTTGTTCCGGTTGTTGAACTTCTGCAGGGTGGAGGCTTTGTAGTCGTTGAGCAGTTGTTCCAGTAGTGGCTGCAGATCTGAGTCTTTGAGGTCGGCAGGTGTGGCGGTGACGACGAAGGTGGTTTGGTTGAGTGCGGCTATCTCGAAGCCATATTGTTTTAAATCCGGAATCAGCTCTCCCAACATTTCGGCGTCGGCAGCCGAGAAGGTGCAGTTGACTGGAAAAAGCAGGGCCTGCGAATTCTGGATTCGATATTCTGAATTCGATATTCTGTCAAAGAGGATCCGCTCGTGGGCCCGTTGTTGGTCGATGATGGCCAGACCTGACGACAGCGGGGTGACAATATAGCGGTTCTGCACTTGGATGCAGGAGTTTGTAATGGATTGCAACCTTCGGGTTTCTGGTTGGTACTCGGGTAGCGTCGGTGTTTCTGGCTGGGTGGTATAGTCGGGCTCTTCGAACTTGATTCGGTTTTGGCTGCTGCTGGCTCGGAAGGGATTGTATCCCGGATTGTAGCTTATTTTGGGCTGCGGCGGCATATAGTCCTTCGGTGCAGGGGCAATGTTGAATTCCTCCGGGGTGTCGAAACTCAATTCTGTGGCCAATGAAAACTGCCCTAACGAGCGCTTCACGGCCGACCGCAGGATGGCAAACAATGCATGTTCATCCACAAACTTCACCTCGGTCTTGGTGGGGTGGATATTGACATCGATGCGCGATGGATCCACTTCCAAACCGATGAAGTAACTGGGATAGCAGTGGTCGGGCAACAGGTCGCCGTAGGCTTTCTCTACTGCCGCACTGAGTAACGGGTGTTTGATATAGCGCCCATTGACGAAGAGGTATTGTTCTCCGCGGGTACGGCGACTAAACTCAGGACGGCTCACAAATCCCTTGATTCTTACCAGGTCGGTTTGTTCTTCGACTGCATACATCCGCTCTTTGTAGGCGGTGCCGTACAGTCCTGTGATGCGTTGCAGCAAGGTGCCTGACTTGAGGTCATAAAGTGTTTTCCCATTGCTGGTGAAGGTGAATCCCAAATCGTAGTGTATCAGGCTGACGCGACGGAATACCTCTTCTATGTGACTCAATTCGACGCTGTCTTTTTTCAAAAAATTGCGTCGCGCCGGTACATTGAAAAAGAGGTTTTTTACGCTCAGCGAGGTGCCTGTGGGGCAGGCGGTGGGCTGTTGGCTGACGATGTGCGAGCCTTCGATGACCACCGTGGTACCCAGTTCGCTGCCGTGCAGACGGGTGCGCAGTTCCACTTGGGCAATGGCTGCGATTGAAGCCAGCGCTTCACCGCGGAAGCCCATGGTGTGGATGTCGAAAAGGTCGTCGGCACGGTGTATCTTGCTTGTGGCGTGGCGCTCGAAACAGATGCGGGCATCGCTGTCGCTCATGCCGCTGCCGTTATCGACCACCTGTATCAACGTGCGTCCCGCATCTTTCACCACCAGGTCGATCTGCGTGGCTCCGGCATCCATGGCGTTCTCCAGCAGCTCCTTGACGGCTCCTGCGGGACGATCCACCACCTCGCCGGCCGCTATCTGGTTGGCTACGCTGTCGGGCAATATGTTGATAATATCCACTCTTGACTAACTCTTGACGCTTAATTCAAACTCTTGGCTCTCTTCTCATAACTGTCCAGGAAGGGCAGTATGCTCTTCACCGGCAGCACCTTGTTCATGATGATGTCGCGACGCTCGTTCAGTATGATCATCGTGGGCGCCCCGTGCACGTTGTAGGCCTCCTGGTAGTCGATGTTCACGTTCGTGCCTCCCACGTTGACCCACCGGAAATCGTGTTCGCGCACATAGCGTTTCCATTTCGCCACATCGCTCTCGTACCCCACGGCATAGACCTCGAATCTCCGGTCCGGAGCCGTCTGCAGCGAATCGTAGAGCACCTTCAGTTCTGCGCTCTGCTCCTGGCAATGGTGGCAGTCGGGGTCCCAGAACCACAGGATGACATAGCGTGTCGGGAACCGGTGGCTGCTGATCCAGTTGTCGGGATTGTCGCTCTGGTTGGTGTCGGCCATCCACAACTCCTGTCCGTGGGCGCCGATGATGCTCTGGCTGATGCGGTTGTAGTTCTGGCGCGCCAGATAGACCTCGCTCTCCTTCATCCACGGGCATCGACCCTTCAGGATATACTCCTTCGCGATGTGGCACCATACGGCATCCCAGCCGATATTCTTCGTGGAACGGAAATAGCGTGGTTCGATGAATTCCATCACGTAGCGTTGCAGCGCTGTGTCGTCGCCTATTTGACCCATCAGCCGATCCAGTTCGGTGATGATGATGTCGGCGTCGGCATGGTAGAGCAGGCCGAAGAAGAAATAGTTCATCTTGTTGAACAACTGGGGGCTGTACAACAATTCCTCGCGCTTCGTCCTCCAGTCGCCCTCGAACAGCCCGTCCCAATAGTGTGTGCGGAAGTGGCCGGCTTTGTCCTCCACGCTGTCGGGCACATCGGGATTGTCACAGAGGTTCACCAGCTCGAAGAAGATATTGGGGGTCTTCGGATGCATGGCTTCCTGCTGGTAGCCCACCATGCGCTCGTTCAGCGCCTTCTCCTCGGCTTCGGCGGCGGCCTTCTGTGCGGGGTCCTTCTTGCGTTCCTGCAAGGCCCGTTGTTCTTTCTGTGCTGCCTGCAGGGTGGTCATATAGGTGAACATCTGGCTGTTCACCCGACTGCCCTTCACCTTCACCGAGGCGGGGCTCAGTTTGGCGTCGGCCGTGAGGGTGAAGTTGCGGCTGTCGTCGATGGCGAAGTCGCCTATCATCCCTTTCTTGTCTTGTCTCACCAAGGCGTAAAGGCCGCGGTTCCACGAACGGCGGCCTTTAAACCTGTATTCGCCTTTCCCTGTGCGCTGTGCCGAATCGACCAGCTGCAGCTGGTCGCGGTAGTGTCGGCTGATGTACAGCACCGAGTCCTCCACACCCTCCAGCCGGAAGGTGAAGCTGTAGGACTGGCTCCGTGCGCTTGTGAAGAGCAACAGGGCGAAAACTATGGTGACAATGTGTTTCATCGTTGTTTTCTTACCAGAGCACGACGCGTTTCTCGGGAGCGAGCCACATGCCGTCGCCCTCCTTGATGCCGAAGGCGTCGATAAACTCGGTCACCTGAGGCAGGGCCACATTCACGCGGTTGCGACCCAGCGAGTGCACATCCATCTGGGTGAGCTGCAGGGCAGCGGCGGGACGGATGTTGCTTGCCCACACGGCGGCATAGGCCAGGAAGAAGCGCTGCTCGGGGGTGAAGCCGTCCATCTCCTTCTTGTTGACCTGCTTCTTGGCCATGGCGTTCTGCATGGCCAGGTAGCTCACGTGGAGGCCGCCGTTGTCGGCGATGTTCTCGCCGAGGGTCAGCTCGCCGTTGCCGTTCATCTTGCCCAGCTCGGGGTCGTCGAGGGCGATGCAGTTGTTGAAGGCCTCGATGAGGGTTTGCTTGTTGGCGTCGAAGTTCTTGGCATCCTCTTCGCTCCACCAGTCGTTCAGGTTGCCGTTCTCGTCGTACTGGCGGCCCTGGTCGTCGAAGCCGTGGGTCAGCTCGTGGCCGATGACCACGCCGATGGCGCCGTAGTTGGCGGCATCGTCGGCATCAAACTGGAAGAACGGGGGCTGCAATATGGCGGCGGGGAAGCAGATCTCGTTGGTGGTGGGGTTGTAGTAGGCGTTCACCGTCTGCGGGGTCATCAGCCATTCGTCCTTATCGACGGGCTTGTTGATCTTGCTGAAGTTGTAGGCCATGTCGAACTCGTTGCTGCGCACCACGTTGGCATAGTAGCTGTCGTTCTTGATCTCGAGGCCGCTGTAGTCGCGCCATTTGTTGGGGTAGCCGATCTTCACATAGATGGTGCTGAGTTTCTTGTGGGCGTTGGCCTTGGTCTGGTCGGTCATCCACTCGGCCATGTCGATGCGCTGGCCGAGGGCGGTGATGAGGTTCTGCACGAGGGTCTCCATGCGGGTCTTGGCCTCGGCGGGGAAGTATTTCTCAACGTAGAGCTGTCCCAAGGCTTCGCCCATGGCGCCTTCGACGGTGGAAGTGACACGTTTCCAGCGCGGACGGTTCTGCTCGCGGCCGCTCATCAGCTTGCCGAAGAAGTCGAAGTTGGCATTCACGAAGTCGTCGCTCAGGTAGCCGGCGGCGCTCACAATCTCGTGCCAGGCCATGTAGGCTTTCATAGTCTCAACATCGGTGTCGGCCAGCACCTTGTTGACCTCGGCGAAGTATTTGGGTTGGGCGATGTTGAAGTTCTTCATGCCTTCCATGATGCCCATCGTCTCGAAATAACCCTTCCAGTCGATGTTGGCGGCGAACTTCTCAGCCTCTTCCACGGTGTAGCGGTTGAAGGTGGCCTGCGGGTCGCGGTTCTCGAGCTTGGTGTTCATGGCTTTGGCCAGACGGGTCTCGAAAGCCATCACGGTCTGTGCGAGCTTGTCAGCCTTCTTGCCGCTCATCTTGTCATAGCCAGCCATGGCGAATTCCTTCTCCATCAGTTCGATGTAGCCCTGACGGATTTTCTTGTTGTTGCCCTCGTCAAGGAGGTAGTAGTCGCGGTCGCCGAGACCGAGTCCGCCCTGGTAGGCCCAGGCGATGCACATGTTGGCATCGTCCTTGTCGGCCTCGCCGAAGATGCCGAACAGCACGGT
>ODAI013471107.1_pt1 | contig 21345 bp, 23 predicted proteins | sample 1539321 | NCBI WGS metagenome assembly ODAI01 (sample SAMN02144231, study PRJEB22623) | gut metagenome | biome: sheep rumen | host: Ovis aries | place: New Zealand | reverse complement strand
GAATAAGTTGCACGCCCACCAGACCCCTTCGGGTATAAAGCTATTTATTAGGTGCGACCACTATATTACAGCTTAAACAAAAGTACGGCGTGAGTTAGCCGTGCGGCGAGCACCGCAGAGTTTTTAAAGCTCTGCGGTTTTTTTCAGCTTACTATCCCCGAAGGCTTTATCTCGACGCTCACATCGAAATCGCCTACGTAGCTTGAATTGACATCGACCACATAGTGAAAGCTCAGAACGCCGCCTGCGCTGCCTATGGTGGAGTCTACCCGTGTTGCATTTATGCCCACCATAAACTCTCCGTAAGGCGTGCCGTAGGAGCAGTGATGCTTAGTACCCATCTCTATGACAAGGTTTGACACTACACTGCCGCGGCGGTTCATCACTACCTTGTTGCTGTTGAAAAACTCCAGCGAGGTGGTGCTCCCCTCAAAGCCTGTGGCTTCGGTCTCCTCATAGGATATTATATACCCCTTGTCGGTCATCTCCAGCGTTCCGAGAGACATAAGCTCAGTCTCTTCACTGGCGCTGCCGTCAGACTGTGTGCTCAGCAGCCTTATAGATACATCCTTTTTCAAGTTGATTCCTCCGTCATTATTTTAAACTGCATTTTGATATCCCTGCGTTTATATCACGCCCGAGAAACTTCCTGACGTTCTCTGCAAAGAGCTGTGCGCTGTCAGTGCAGTAAAGGTCTATCCTGCCCTGTGATGTCTTTGACGTCCTCTGGCCGCTGCCTTCAAGCTCTGCCGCCGCATGGGCCGCAAGCTCCGCACTTGACGATATGAGCTTTACTCCGCTGCCCATATATTCGGATATAACGTCAGAAAAATGCGGAAAATGTGTACACCCCAGTATTAGTGTGTCAACGCCCATAGCCTTAATGTCCTTCAGGTATTCCTCCGTAAAGAACCTTGCCGGCGGACAATCAGGCGATGTGTAACCGTTCTCTGCCAGCGGCACCAGCATAGGGCAGGCCTTTCCGATCACCGAAAGCTTATCATCAAGCTCTCTCAGCTTTCTGTCATATGCGCCCGTCCTGATAGATGCCCCCGTCGCAATAATGCCTATCCTGCCGTTGCCGGTCGCCTCATATGCTGCCCTCACTGCAGGCATAACAACTCCGCTCACCGGTATATCTCCGCACTCTTCCCTTACACTTTCAAGCACGGATGATACCGTACCGCAGGCAACAAGTATCATTTTTACGTTATGCTTTTTTAGAAAGGCTATATCCTCTCTCGCATAGCTGATTATCGTATCACGGCTCCTCGTTCCGTAGGGCACCCTCGCGGTGTCTCCGAGGTAGACGATGTCCTCATCAGGCATCAGCCTGATAAGCTCCTCCACACATGAAAGGCCGCCAACTCCTGAATCGAACACTCCTATCGGTGCATCATTCATAGTCAACACCCGCCCTGTCAAGTGCCAGTTTGATAAGTCTGTCCTCCTGCTCAGAGAAGCTTATGCCCTCATGCTCCATAAGCTTAGGATACATACTGATAGGAGTATGCCCCGGCATAGTGTTCACCTCATTGAGGATTATACCGCCGTTCTCTTCAAGGAAGAAATCCACCCTTGCAAGGCCGCAGCAGCCGAGCACCTTATAGCCTCTTACAGCCATTCTCCTGATGATCTCGGCCTTATCCTCGGGAATCCTTGCAGGTATGTAGGTCTTTGACTCGGCATTGTTATACTTTGCGTCATAATCGTAGAACTCATTTGCAGCAGATATCTCACCTACGCAGGAAGCAAACGGCTTATTGTTACCCATAACGGCACACTCACATTCAATGCCCTTTATCTCTTCCTCAACAACTACCTTTTTGTCATGAGTGAATGCGAACTTTATTCCCTTTACGAGCTCTTCCCTGTTCCTTACCTTTGAAATGCCCACCGACGAGCCGCAGTTAGCAGGCTTTACATACATCGGGTATCCGAGCCTTTGCTCGCACTCGGCACATTTTTGCTCTATCACAGGGATATCTGAAAGAAGCACAGTTACCCACTTTGCAGTTCTGATATCGTTTTGCTCCAGGATAGTATGAGTTACGCTCTTATCCATACAGCAGGCTGAGGAGATAAGGTCACAGCCTACATAGGGCAGCTCCGCAAGATCCAGCAGTCCCTGAATGGTACCGTCCTCGCCGTTTTTGCCGTGTATCACCGGGAACACAACATCGATACGCACCTTGTTGACGCCGTCCTCACCCAGAGTGAGCAGACCCTTGTGGATAGGATCAGGGCTGATAACACAGGGCAGATTATCCGGGTGACCCTCCCATGAGCCGTCCTTTATCATTTCAGGATCTCCCATAAACCTGAACCAGTGACCCTTCTTGGTAATACCGATCATCACGATATCGTATTTGTCCTCAGGTATAGAGTTTATTATATGTGCTGCCGAAACGAGCGAAACGTCATGCTCGTTGGATCTGCCGCCGAATATGACGGCAACTCTTAGCTTCTTAGCCAATTGCTACACTACCTTTCGATAATTTGATATGCTTCCCTTACAGGAAAACAGCAATACATATATAGTATAGCACATATCAGAAAAAAAGTAAAGTGCTTGCCGCACGGCTAATTCACGCCGTACTGAGAGCGGGGTGGGGGCAATGTTGCAGGGGCCAGCCCCTGCAGTGCCTTCATCCCATATCAGAAAGAGATGATCTCTCGATTGTCATACGTTCTCCATTGTCGAACAGGCTTATATAGTTGTATACAGCATACCCTTGGCAACCGCTGTCGAGAGCGTCCTGCGCCTGAAGCGCTATAATGCCCTCAGTTTCGGTGAATTCGTCCTCGCTGCCGATCTTATAGGCCGCAAGCCCTGCCACGATCGGTTTGTCCTCGTTGATAGTGCGCCACTCTTCAAGCGTTTGTGAATACGGCTTTACGGGGTTATCGTATCCGTAATATATCTGCGGCACTATCATATCAGCATAGCCGTCCTCAGTCAGCCAGCGTTTAACGTCCGCATAAAGGAAATTGTAGTTGTTCTCCATATTCCCCTGCGGAGAAATGCTCACCGTGATGTCCTCGTCCACTGCCTTTACGGCGCTGTAAATGGCCGCGCACATCTGTGATACACAGTCAAGGCGGAACTGCGTCAGGTCGTCATATTCAGCCTGTGCCGAGAAGCATTCCGCATCAAAGGCCGCATCTGTCGTCGGGTAGAAGTAGTCATCATAATGTATCCCGTCAACATCGTAGCCCTCACATATCTCGGCAGCTCCCTCAGCTATAAGCTCTCTTCCCTCCTTGTGCGTGGGGTCAAGCCACAGGTGCATATCGCCCTCGACCTCATTCACCTTTCCGCTGCCCTCATCAAACCACTGCCTGGTGATAAATTCACCGCTTACGTTCTCCATACTCTCTTTTGACTGCAGCCTCATCGGGTTTATCCATGCGTGCAGAGACAGCCCGTATGAATGCGCCGTCTCGGTCATTATCGCCAGCGGATCAAACAGCAGCTCTCCGTCATCGCCTTTCGGCACAAGGTCAGATGCCGGAAACAGCTCCGAATGGTAATATGCATCTCCGAACGCCCTGACATGGACAAAAAGCGTATTAAGCCCCTGTCCGCGGCAGTTTTCGCACATTTGCCTGAACCCCTCCCGAAAGCTATTCTCACTGCCTGTAATAATGTCTGCAAGGTCGATGTATGATATCCACACAGCCTTTATAATGCTGTCACCGCCCTGGTCGTCTGCCGCCTTCATATCCGCCTCAGGCAAGGGAGACGCGTTCGCAAGGGGTATCTCCCTGTGCTTCATAACTGCAGGTACTCCTGCCTGGGCGCAGGAGCAGAGCATCATAACTGTCATTACTGCCGCTGTCATCCTTATTTTCATATTTACCTCCGTTTTAAGAAAAAGTCTGTACTATTATTCTACTGTAATTATTTCCGGAATATTCACATAGAATTTATAGTGAACGTCAGAATGCTCAGCGTTTTCCAAACAGACCTTTTTCGGGAGTGATCTTATGAGAAGCAAAAGAACTCATTCATCGATCCGTTACCGTCAGACAGCCGGTGCAGCAATAGCTGTGATCTCCGGTATAGCTGTGCTGGCGGCATCGGTATTCATATTCGGGTGGCTGTTGTCAAAATTTGATGCCGGCGGACTTATCCTATCTCTCCTTTCGGCAGGGTTCATCTGCTTCTGCGCATACACGGCAGGGCTTGCAGGTGCGGTCTATGAAAGAAAAAGCAGTGCGCTGATAGGGCTTGTCGCGGGGCTGATAATGTTTGTTGTGCTCACTGTATCGGGGACGCTCCTCACACGCGCCGCGATATCTTTTTCTCTCACCACAAGGCTTATTCTTTCACTGATAGCAGGAGTTATAGGCGGCCTTTCAGGTTCGGCAGACAAAAAATAAGACACAGAGTTTTTACTTTGTGTCTTAACTGTTGTGATAGAACTACGCCCGTAACTTAGTTCAAAAATATAAATAGCTATACGCCCTGCTTGGGGACTTTCCGGTCGCCCCCAAACCCCTTCGGATAAAAAACTAAATTATTCCTTATTATTTGTACCGAATAAATAAAGACACAGAGCAAAAACCCTGTGTCTTTGATATCATGCTTATGAGATAGAATACTTTGCAGCATATGCCTCTATCTTTTCTTCGTAGGTCTTGGGGCCGTTCTTGTGGAGGGTCTCAAGATACTCGTGCTTTTTGAGGGTAGAGTACTGCTGCTTGCTTGCGAGCAGATATACCGCTATGTTCGAGCAGTGATCGGATATCCTCTCCACATTTGTGAGTATATCGAGGAAGTATACTCCGATATCTACCTTGCACACGCCCCTCTTCGCCCTGTCGATGTGTATCGATTTGAGCTCCTCAACTATCCTGTCAACCACCTCTTCAAGCGGTTCTACCTCTATCATATCGTTTGTATCGAGCGTCTTTGTCGCGGTTATCGCAAGCTCGATTATCTCACTGATAGCATCAAACGTTATGTGCAGCTCCCTGACAGCGTCCTCTGAGAACTGCATCTCCTCATCGTAGAGCGTCTCGGCAGTCTCCAGTATATTGATCGAGTAGTCGCCGATCCTCTCGAACTCCGATATCAGGTGGAAGTAAGCCGTTACCTCGCGTGACTCCTCTTCGTTCAGTCCGCAGTCGTTGAGCTTTATCAGATACTGTCCGACTCTGTCCTCCAGCCTGTCGATAGTGTCCTCACGCTCGCGTATCTTCTCGACTGTCTTTGGATCGAACTTGTCATACAAGGTCCTGACAGCCTTGAAGTTCTTCTGAGCCTTTATACCCATCTGAACGACAGCCTCTCTCGTCTGTGCGATAGCAACGTTCGGGGTAACGAGAAATCTCTCATCAAGAGGATCCTCTGCAAGCTCCTCCTCGTCCTCGCCGGGCTTGTCCCTGACGGTAAGACAGGCAAGCTTCTCCAGCACACCTGCAAACGGAATGAATATCGCCGTAACGACAAGGTTGAATATCGTGTGGAAGTTTGCGATATCACCGGTAGTGAACTCCTTGTTCCAGAACGACCAGCCTACCGTATACTGTATCGTGTATATAGCGATCAGGAAGATTATCGTTCCTATAAGGTTGAAGTAGAAATGCAGAAGGCCTGCGCGCTTAGCGTTTTTCGACGAATTAAGGCTTGAAAGCAGCGGCGTCACGCAGGTACCGATATTCGTACCCATGATAATCGGGAAGGCCGATGCAAACAGCAGCGCACCTGAACCGGATATCGCCTGAAGGATACCGACAGCAGCAGCCGAGCTCTGAGTGCAGACCGTAACGATCGCACCTGTGAGTATACCGAGCAGCGGATTTTGGAGCACTTCAAATATCTTCTTGAAGATATCCAGCTGAGCCATAGGCTCAACAGCGGCTCTCATCGTCGTCATACCGGTAAACAGTATCGACACGCCCATAAGTATCTCGCCGATATTCTTTTTCCTGCTGCGCTTTGCAAACATTATCAGCAGTATGCCTGCAATAGCAAGCATGGCCGAAAGGTTAGTCGGCTTTATAAAGTTTATGAAAAAGCCTCCGTCGCCAGAGCCCTCAAGCTTTGTCAGCCTGAGTATCTGTGCTGTCATCGTCGTGCCGATATTAGCGCCCATGATTATGCCTACAGCGCCCCTGAGTTTAAGTATACCGGCATTTACCAGACCGATAACTATTACCGTTGTAGCAGTTGATGACTGCACGGCAGCCGTAACTACAGCACCGAAGAATATGCTCGTAAAGATGTTTCCCGACATCTTCGCAAGCACCTTTTCCATAAGTCCGCCCGAGGCCTTTTCAAGCCCCGTGCTCAGAGTATTCATTCCGAACATGAAAAACGCTAAACCGCCGACAGCGGCTATAACATTAAATACGCTCAATGATTTCAACCCTTTCGATCTTTCTATACTTCACTTACCATACAAAACAAGCCAAAGCCGATGCGCATATACCGCTCAGCTTTGACTTTTTCATTATTTTCTTCCGGCCACCACAAGTCTGTTCATAGCGCGTCTGAGCTTTTGCTCTGCCCTCTCGAACTCCTTCTCGCTCTCATGCTGCCTGATCTTTCTCTCGGCAAGCTCCTTTGCCCTCTGAGCTCTCAGAACATCGATATCCTCAGCCCATTCAACTGCAGGAGTAACGATGACCACCTCATTATTGGCCACTCTCATAAGTCCGCTTGAGATAGCAGCCTCTTTAAAGGTCTCACCCTCCCTGATCCTGAGAGGCGATGAAACGATATTCGCAACATAAGGCACATGGTCTGCCATTATACCTATATCACCGACAGCCGTTTTCACTATCAGCTGTTCGGTCTCGCCCTCGAAAAACAGCTTTTCGGGGGTAATTATCTTCAAGTTAAAAGGCTTCATTATGACCTCTCCAAAGTTTTAGTCGTTTACGGTTATTCAGGCGTTGTGCTTAGCCTTCTCAACAGCCTCGTCGATAGTTCCCACAAACAGGAAAGCTGATTCCGGAAGATCATCATGCTTGCCCTCGATGATCTCCTTAAAGCCCCTGATAGTCTCCTTTACAGGAACATACTTGCCCTGCATTCCGGTGAACTGCTCCGCAACTGTGAACGGCTGCGAAAGGAAACGCTGTATCTTTCTTGCACGGGATACCGTCAGCTTATCCTCGTCGGAAAGCTCATCCATACCCATGATCGCGATGATATCCTGAAGCTCAACATATCTCTGCAGGATAGACTGCACCTGTCTTGCCACCTGATAATGCTCATTGCCGACGATCTCGGGAGTAAGTATCCTTGATGATGACTCCAGAGGATCAACTGCCGGATAGATACCGAGAGATGAAATGCTTCTCGAAAGAACGGTAGTTGCATCAAGGTGAGCAAACGTCGTAGCAGGAGCAGGGTCGGTAAGGTCGTCCGCAGGGACATAGACTGCCTGAACGGAAGTGATAGATCCCTTTGTGGTCGAGGTTATCCTCTCCTGAAGCTGACCCATCTCGGTAGCGAGCGTAGGCTGATAGCCAACGGCCGAAGGCATACGCCCCAGCAGCGCCGACACCTCAGAGCCTGCCTGAGTGAACCTGAATATGTTATCTATAAACAGCAGAACGTCCTGATGCTCAACATCACGGAAGTATTCCGCCATTGTCAGACCTGAAAGCCCGACTCTCATTCTTGCCCCGGGAGGCTCATTCATCTGGCCGTAAACAAGAACGGTCTTGTCAATAACTCCCGATTCCTTCATTTCGTTATAGAGGTCATTTCCCTCACGGGTACGCTCACCAACTCCGGTGAATACCGAGATACCGCCGTGCTGGTTAGCAACGTTATTGATAAGCTCCTGTATAAGCACCGTCTTTCCGACGCCCGCACCGCCGAACAGACCTATCTTTCCGCCCTTGAGGTAAGGCGCTATAAGGTCGATGACCTTGATGCCCGTCTCAAGTATCTCATTGGAGGCAGACTGCTCCTCATATGAGGGAGGATCCCTGTGTATCTCCCAGCGCTCTTCGGTCTCCGGCTCGGGAAGATTGTCAACAGGCTCTCCGAGAAGGTTGAACATTCTCGAAAGGGTCTGCTTTCCGACAGGCACGGAGATAGCCTTGCCTGTGTCTACTGCATCAGTGCCGCGCACAAGTCCGTCAGTAGAGCTCATAGCGATACATCTTACGACGTCGTCGCCTATATGCTGTGCGACCTCGGCAACTATTTTAGTGCCGTTGTTGTCGATCTCTATGGCGTTGAGAAGATCGGGCAGTTTTTCCTTGTCGAATCTGATATCGACGACCGCTCCGACGATCTGAACTACCTTTCCAACATTCATTTCACTCATTGGTAAATCCCCTTTTGATGTAAGATGTGATAACAGGACATCAGACCGGCGTCCCGTTATTCTCTTCCTATGGATGCCGAGCTTATCTCGGTTATTTCCTGAGTTATCTGCGCCTGTCTTGCTCTGTTGTAGAGCAGCGACAGCTTATCTATCATCTCGCCTGCATTATCTGTCGCAGACTCCATAGCCGTCCTTCTTGAAGCCTGCTCAGATGCGAACGAATCAAGTATCGCGCTGTAAAGCATTCCGCCGATATAATCAGGTATCATTCCGTCAAATACCTCCTCCGGCGAGGGGTCATATATCGTAGCGGCATTTGTCTTTTTAGCCTTGTCAAGGTTTTCAACAGGCAGTATCTGCAGCTTCATAGGCTCCTGCGTCATGGCAGAGACAAAGGTGGTGTAAACAAGCTCCACCTTATCAAAGTCACGGCTCCTGAACCTTTCGACGATGATCTCCGCAATGTCCATCATATCATCGGTCGTTATCGTCTCAGCAATGCCGGGATACTTGTCTGTCAGGTTGTAGCTTCTCTTTTCAAAGAACTCGACAGCCTTTTTGCCTATAGCCATTACCCGCAGCTCTCCGCCGGTAGCAAGTATCTTGTCGGCTTCCTCCTGCGCCATTTTGAGCACATTGTGGTTAAAGCCGCCCGCAAGGCCCCTGTCGCCTGCGATAACGACAAGCAGCGTAGAATTCAGAAATTTCTTTTTAGTAAAAACAGATGTAAAGTTATAGTCCGCAGAAATGTCGCACATCGTATCATAAAGCGTCTGGAAGAAGGGCTGAGCGGCGACCGCCCTGTCCTTTGCTCTTCTCAGCTTTGACGAAGCCACCAGCTGCATAGCCTTGGTTATCTGCATGGTGCTCTCAACGCTCTTGATACGCCGCTTTACATCCTTCATATTAGCGGTAGCCATTTCGCACCTCTTTATTTAGTCTGTAAAAACTTCTGGGCATAGTCGGAAAGCACCTCTTTGAGAGCCTCCTCATTCTCATCGGTGAGAGCGCCCGTATCTCTGATAGATGAGAGAATATCAGGGTGTGCCTCCGCGATATAGGTAAGCAGATCCTTCTCATATTCCGAAACATCCGATACAGCAATATCTTTAAGATAATTATTTACCACCGCATAGATGATAACGACCTGCTTCTCAACGTCCATCGGCGAGGTCTTGCCCTGCTTGAGCACCTCAACTATACGCTCGCCCTGTGCAAGTCTTTCCTTGGTATCTTTATCAAGGTCAGAACCGAACTGAGAGAACGACTGCAGCTCTCTGTACTGAGAATAGAGGAGCTTCAGCGGTCCCGAGACCTTCTTCATCGCCTTTATCTGAGCCGAACCGCCGACACGCGAAACCGAGATACCGGGGTTAACGGCAGGCCTTACGCCCGAGAAGAACAGCTCCGATTCAAGGAAGATCTGTCCGTCAGTGATGGAGATAACGTTCGTAGGTATGTACGCCGAAACGTCACCTGCCTGAGTTTCGATAATAGGCAGCGCTGTGATAGACCCTCCGCCGTAATCCTTGTTAAGGCAGCAGGCTCTTTCAAGCAGTCTTGAATGGAGATAGAATACATCTCCGGGGAATGCCTCTCTTCCGGTAGGCCTCTTCAGCAGCAGCGACATAGTTCTGTATGCCACAGCGTGCTTTGAAAGGTCATCGTAAACGCAGAGAACGTCCTTGCCCTGAAGCATGAAGTACTCAGCGATAGCAACACCTGCATAAGGCGCTATATACTGCAGCGGAGCCATCTCCGAAGCCGTAGCCGACACCACGATAGAATAGCTCATAGCGTCGTTTTTCTCGAGGGTATCCACCACGTTTGCGACCGTCGATCTCTTCTGGCCGATAGCCACATAAACGCAGATAACGTCTTTACCCTTCTGATTGATTATAGTATCAAGAGCGATAGAGGTCTTACCCGTCTGTCTGTCTCCGATAATAAGCTCACGCTGACCTCTTCCGATCGGTATCATCGAGTCAATAGCCTTGATACCTGTCTGCAAAGGTCTGTTTACCGACTGTCTGGTGATTATTCCGAAGGCAGGGCTCTCTATCGGCCTTGTCTCCTCAGTGAGAACTGCACCCTTTCCGTCGATCGGGTGACCGAGGGCATCAACAACTCTTCCGAGCATAGCATCGCCTACAGGCACGGAAACTATCCTGCCCGTTCTCTTTACTGACGACCCTTCCTTGATGCCGTCCTCCGAGCCCAGCAGCACGCAGCCGACAAATTCCCGCTCCAGGTTCATGGCCATGCCGTATGTACCGTTGCAGAATTCAAGCAGCTCTCCGGACATACACTTGTCAAGCCCGTGAACTCTCGAAATACCGTCTCCGACAGTTACCACGGAGCCTACGTCATCAAGCTTCAGCTTTGAGCTGTAGTCCTTTATCTGCTGTTTTATAAGACCTGTTATTTCATCAGGACGTAATTTCATAAAACATCTGTACCTTTCTATTAGATGTAAGCGGTCACAAGCAAGAGGTAATAACTCTGCCTTTTGACCACTTTATGCAATGACCCCGTCGATCCTCGCCTTTATCCGGTCGAGGCCCGAAGCCACGCTCGCGTCGATCTCGGTATCGCTGTATTTCAGCACGATACCGCCCAGTATCGACGGGTCAAGCTTCTCGATGAGAATGACCTTGTTTCCTGAGGTCTGCTCCAGCTTAGTGATAAGCTTCTCTCTCAGCTTGTCTGAAAGCTTCTGAGAGGTCACGGCAGTTACCTCCATGATCTTTTTCTTCTTATAGTAGAGCTTTTTGAACTCCCCGAACACCTCCGGCAGATATTCTATCCTGCCGTTTTTTGTCACAACACTGATAAAATCCAGCGTAAGCTCACTGAGCCTGCCCTTGAACACAGCCTCCAGAGACGCCCTCTTGTCATCGTCCTTTATAAGCGGAGAGGCAAGCAGCCTGACAAAATCGCTGTTTTCATCGGAGAACACTATCTCATTCACGTCACTCAGCTCTTCAAAAGCCGCATCAAGGCAGTCTGCCTCCTCACACAGCTGGAAGAAAGCCTCGCTGTAAACGCTCTCAACGCATTCAGCCATTATACCTCACCCACATTATCTATGAACTTCTCGATAAGACGCTCATTATCCTCGCTGGTCATATCCCTCTCAACGACGGCTCTTGCAGCCGAGAAAGCGATATCCGTGATCTCGTCCTTGATCTGGTTCACGGCTATTTTCTTTTCTCTTTCGATCTCCCTCTCAGCATTGTCAACAATGCCCTTGGCCTCGACCTTTGCATCGCTGATTATCTCATCGGAGCGCTGCTGAGCCTTCTGAGTTGCAGCCTGAATTATCGCCGCAGACTCCTCCTTGGCCTGACCGAGCTTCTCGTCATACTGACGCTCCAGCTCAAGCGCATTAGCCTTGGCAGCATCGGCCTCCTCATAAGTCTTTGAAACATCGTTCTTTCTCTCTTCGATAATGGCATTCACCTTTTTAAACAGAAGAAACTTCAGTACAAGGAACAGTATAAGGAAGTTCAGAAGCGTCGCTATGATAGTTGTGAGGTTGATGGAGAGGAATTCCGTAACGTCACCCGCAGCAAATACCATTGTTTTTCCTCCTGACCTACTGTTAGATTATCCCGATCAGAGCTTTCCGATAAACGGATTTGCAAACAGAAGGATAAGTGCAACTACGAACGCATAGATACCCGTAGACTCTGCCATTGCAACACCGATGAACATTGTTCTGGTGCAGTCGCCCTTAGCCTCGGGCTGTCTTGCGATAGCCTCTATCGTCTTACCTACAGCGTAGCCCTCACCGATTCCGGGTCCGATACCTGCGATCATCGCAAGGCCTGCGCCAACTGCCGAACATCCTAATACAAATGCCTTTTCCATAATATGACCTCCGTAAAAAGTTTTATCAACGTTAATATTTGATGCGCCGGAGCGCACTGTTTACTTATTCATTAGCCGCCCCGACATTTACCATCGTGAGCATTGAGAAAATGTATGCCTGAATGCACCCCGAGAACAGATCAAAGTATACCGAAAGCACAGCAGGTATACCGACCTGGAACACATTAAAGCCGAAGGATCCTACCTCAAAGCTAAGCCCAAGTGCTGAGGACAGCGAGCCGAGCGCTCCGTAAAGAAGACCCGTTATTACCATACCGCCTGCAACATTTCCGAAAAGACGGAATGCCATTGACGCAGGTGTAGCTATCTCGCTTATGATATTCAGCGGCAGTATAAATGCCACAGGCTGTGCAAAACTCTTCAGATAACCTATAGGGCCGTTGTTTTTAAACTTATAATATGTTATCAGCACAAAAGTCATCAGAGCCCATGTCGCCGTAACATTAATATCAGCTGTCATCGAACGCAGACCTATCATGCTTATCAGAGCACCCAGAACTGCATAAACAAGAAGCGTGCCTATGTACGGTGCAAACTTCATCATCGATGGGCCCATATTTTCCCTCACCATATTGTTGACGAACTTTACGAACATCTCGGCCACCACCTGACGCTTCTTCTCAGGTATCTTCTTCATACCGTGAGTCAGCCACAGGCACAGTATAGTAACGGCAACAATTATCAGCCAGCCCATAACGACCGTCTCCGTCACCTGTACAGGGCCTATCTCAAATACGACCTTAGGGCCGTTTCCGATATCATTCATGAGAGCGTTCCCTTCTTTCTGAAAACTGACCAACGGTCAGAATTATTCTTGGAAAAAACTGAGGCACGAGCACACCAACAACGTTCAAAGCTCCCGTGAGCATAGAGAACGCACAAACAGCAAACAGCCCCATATACCTCAGAAAATAGCATTGTTTCATAAGGCGCTTAGCCCTCTCACTGTCGAGAGCGACCGCCCTTTCACAGGTCCTTGCAAGATATATCATAGAAAGACACATAAACACATATCCAACGGCAAAGCCAAAAACCGTCCTGAGACTGAACCCGCTGACGAGCGTAACAGCCCACGCCCCAGCACAAAGCACAGCACCGTATCTTATTATGTTCTCAGTGAGCGGTGCTAACAGCCTGCTCTCATTTGCGGTACTTTTCATACGCTTTACGGCCTCCGTTTAACTTAACAAGGTCAATAATGATTATAATCTCACAGTATGATTATAGCACCTTTTTATCCATTTTTAAAGAGAAATTTATAATCTTTACAATTTTCGTCACTTTGACCAATTATTTCAACAATACCACAGCCCGCTGATAATTTATGACGAAAAAAAGAGCCCTCGTCCCGCGCGGACGAAAGCCCTTTCTTATGTCTTATCTCAGAACATCGCTGACAACGTCATTAACGGTGCTGGCCGCATCGCCTACGATATCCGCGCCGCCGCTCACTGCGGACTTTGCGCCGTCCTTGACTCTGTCGACCATATCGTCGCTGTCATCATATCTCCCGGAGTCATTATCGTTTGCGTCCTGAACGTAGCCCGACTCGGTAACACTGCTCTCACCGTCAGAGCAGCCCGTGAGCACTGCACCGCACGCGATAAGGCTGAGAGCTATTGCTAATATCTTCTTCATATCCCGATCTCCTTTCGTGAAGCTTTATCGGTTTTTCCGATATGCATTATTATTTCACAAAAGTATGAAAATATGTATTTTGAAAAAAATGCAAAAAAGGCCTGCCGCAAAAGCAGCAGACCTTAACTTCATATTTCGTCACGCAGAATCAATAGAATCTGCCCTTGACCTTCTTTATCACGAAGAATGCGACACCGCCGATAACCAGCACACCGGCAACGATACCGATAACCACAGGCAATACCGACTTTGAATCCGCAGCAGTCTCAGCTGTTGATTCAGCCTTTTCCTCCTTCTCAGCTATCTGCAGCTCAGAGGGACTGTCCTTCTTCTCAGCCTTATCGTTGTAGCCGTCTATATTTGCAACGTTTCTTCCGTCATTAGTGGTGATATAGAGGTTATCGATATAGATAAGATCGGTCTTGTCAACTCTCTTGACAAGCGGTATCTCAAAAATAAACTTTGTTGCACCGACCTCAGTAGGCACAGGGATTATCTTATCCTGATACTGTGTGGTGTTCGGTGTGTCAGTCTCGTTCACAGCTATCTGAGACATATTTGAGGAAACCTGCTTATAGTCGTCATCAGCAGGAAACGCAAATATCGAATCCGACAAAAGAGACTTCTTTATATTCGGGTTTATCCTGTATGTGAACTTGATCGTGCAGCCGTCAAAATAATTCATTCCGAAATCAGCCGCATCAAGCTCAACACCGTATGTCACATACTCAGCGTCCTCAGCGTCAGAGCCCGGATACTGCAGATTTCCGTCCGCGTCCGTAGCAGTCCACGCAAAATTCTGGAAGCCGCTCGTTGCTCCGTCTGACGAGCCCGATATCTTCAGAGACAGTCCCTGATAAGATACGATATCCTCAGTGTTTACAGAGTAACCCTTGTCTGAGCCGTCAGGTGTTATGTGGAAATAATCCTTCCAGCCCGTACTGTCAAACGAGAAGGTAGGCTTGCTCTTGTCGTCCGTCAGTATACTCTCATCAGAGATCGACCAGGGCTCAACTTCCTTTTCCTCTTCAGCCATTACAGGCAATGCACTGCAAAGCGCAAGCACAGCAGCCGAAAGCCCGCAAAATATCTTCTTTAGATCCATAAATTCGGCTGCGTCTCTCAGGACGCGCCTTCCCTCCAATTCTGTTCTCGTTCCCGCAAAGGCAGGAACATCAAGCTAAATACATAAAATATTGTAAACCATTTACTTACATTTGTCAAGGCGATTTTTCCGACCCGACCGCACTGTAACTGATTTGTAAACTACTCAATACCAAGGAATTCCAGATACTGCTTATCAGGCAGCTTATAAACTGACGTGTACTTCGGCTCCGCTCCCTCCGAGAGCTTATACTGAACACGCAGCACTCCTGTCTTCTCGTCCTGCACCCAGCCTACCTCAGGCACCGTTCCTCTGATACCCTTGTTCGAGATAGTTCTCTTGATGCCCTTCTGCTTCAGGGTGAAGAACTTGAGCTCTATATCCTGATCGTAAGGCACAACGCAGATCTTTACTCCTCCGAGGTCGTTATTCTTTACGTCATACACAAGTATCTTATACTTACCGTCGGGAGAGATAGTGTTATCGTCCGAGGTCACCTGACACAGGTGCTGAAAATCGTTTCTGTAAAGAGAATATACGGAAGAGCTCGTATTCGGGAGGTCTTCGTTGAGAAGAGTCTCCTCGGAAGAGCCGCCGAACAGCACATTGAGCACAAAGTAAGCCACTATGCCGAGCACGTACATCAGCAGATATATAGTGCCCATGATGACCTTGACTGTCGAATTTGTGCCTGCCGCAAAGAAGATAACTATCGCAACCACGAACGGAGGTACTATCAGCACCCAGTCCATCATATTGAACAGTATCAGGAAGAACACCACCGGCAGCCACAGCACACTCAGCAGCCGCGTCACCAACTCATTCCTGGTCAGCAGCATAAGCAGCAGGAACACTACGCTGGATATTACGTAAACTATAAAAAAGTTTCTCTCTCTACCCTCTGCAAATTCAAGATCATACAGGAACGTTGCATAGGTAAGCATTGCGATGACCGCAAAATACGCGATACCGAATACTGATACCGCCCTTTTTACCCAGACATTTGAAAGAAAATCCTTCATATTAAAATATTGCCTCCCTTTGCCTTGCGGAAAACCTCCGCAGGCAGAATTAATATTCTGACCGCAGGAGCAATGCTCTGCGAACTGTTATCATTCCGTTATTAAAATATTTCTAATTTATTATCAATTCTTCGCCGCCAACGAGCCCCGAAAGTATCTCAATGTTCTTTCCGTCCTCGATACCGGTCTCAACGTCCTGCTCTATCTTAACGCCGTCAACAAGGAGATTTACAAACTTTCTTCCTCCCAGCTCTCTTACAGCCTTCTGCGGAACTATAACGGTATCTGGCCTGGTATAAACGTCGAACACCACGCTCACATCGCCGAAATCGAAAAGCTCGTTGTCATCGGCAGGCTTTATCACATAAACATAGCTTGAAAAGTCTCCGTTCTCAACAGCTATTATATCAGTAACGGTGCCTGTGGCCTCGGTCGCTCCCTGCTCTAAGGTCACGCCGGTACCGAAATTCACGTTATTGAGCGGATTATCATACACCGATACGCACAGAAACTGCTGTGAAAGGTCGGAGGTATACCCGAAAAGGTCACCTGCCTTGACGGGACTGTTTATATTCAGGGGCTCACTTCGCTGGTAAGCGTCAGTAAAGGTGCCGTCACAGGGGGCATAAACCTTATAGTCTTCAAGAGATGCCTCAAGCTTGTCATACTTCATCTGCTCTATCTGAAGGTCAAGCTCCGCCATTTTTATCTCATTTGCGGAACCGCTGTTTGACTTCAGGGTGGCAACTGTCTGCTCAGCCTGATCGAGCCTTATCTTTTCCTTGTCCAGCTGCTCGACAACGTCATCGCTGTAAAGTGTGCACAGAAGGTCTCCCTCTTTGACATCGGCAGGCGCCTCGACCTCTATCGATTCGATAAGGCCGCTGACCTTGAACTTTACGCTCTCGCTGTAGGGATAGGCGTAAGAGCCGGTCTCGTAATACTTCTCCGAGATATCACCGACCTCAGCCTTGACTGTATTGTAGGTGATCTCCTTTGTCTCAAGGATAGGTATGTCTATCTGCTTATCGTCTTTTTTCTCTCCGCAGGAGGCCGCAGCCGCACAGAACACCGCGCAGCACAACAGGCAGAGCATTCTTTTTGCCTTCACAGAAACTACCTCCTATCCGGGCACACAATCATACACATTAATAATAGCATTTTTTTCGCCCTTTTTCAAGAAGCAATATTTGTTTTGTATGTATGCACAATTATTATGCAAGATTTTCGTACACATCTAACAAAGGTCAATAAATTCGCCTATCACCGCATTAGATGCCAGAAAGCCTGCCTCTGTCAGCGCTATGCCGGTATCAGTAACGGTGCAGATGCCGTAGGCTGAGAGCTCAAGAGCTTTTTTTCTGATACTTTCTATTGTCTCCTCAGATGCCCCGTATATCCTCAGGCCGTTAAAGAAGATGCCCTCGCTGAGCCTGAGGCCGAGCATTATATACTCTTCCAGCTTATCGGGGAAAAGCTCGTTCACTGTATCGCGCTGGACGCTTTGCTTTATGTACTGATCGGTGCTGTCATCACAGCTGCGCCTTTCGTCATCATAGTATGAATGTGCGGAAGGGCCGAACCCGAGGTATGACTCTCCCTTCCAGTATCTCGTGTTATGCCTTGACACCTTGCCGTTTCTCGCAAAATTTGATATCTCATAGTGATCGAAGCCTTTTTTTTCAAGCCTTTCACACAGGTCAAGATACATATTGGCCTGGAGCTCGTCATCGGGTTCTACACCAGTCTCATAAAAGGGCGTGCCCTTCTCCACCGAGAGCATATAGGCCGAGATATGGCTCACAGGCAGCTCCGAGAGCCTGTCCGCCGTATAAAGCATAGAGCCTGAGGTCTGTTTCGGAATGCCTATCATCATATCACAGGAGATATTGTCAAAGCCTGCTTTCACGGCGTCATTGACTGCTGCGAGAGCATCAGCTGCCGTGTGTATCCTCCCGAGAGCCGAGAGCTCCTCATCGACAAGAGACTGAACTCCGAAGGATATCCTGTTAAAGCCCGCCTCTCTGAGCTCTGTCAGCTTTTTCAGATCAACCGTGCCGGGGTTAGCTTCAATGGTCAGCTCGGCGTCATCATCAAGGTCAAACACCTCTCTGATCTTATCAAGCACCATTATAAGGCTTTCGCTTTCCATAACGGTGGGGGTGCCCCCTCCGAAATAGACGCTCGGGCATTCGTGGTGCATAGTACGGTAGCTCCCGATGCTCCGGCACAGCGCTTTTGCATAGGCAGCCCTCGTCTGCTCATCAGAGGGCGCCGAATAAAACGAACAGTAGCCGCACTTTCTCTCGCAAAACGGTATATGCACATAAACGCTGATATCATTTATCATTGTCATCGTCCTCCGAAAAGGCATTGTCTATATAATGTGCAGATCTTTCGTTGTTTGATCTTATCTTATCTACCGCAAATCTTGCAGCCGCCGACAGAAACAGCAGCAGGAATATAAGCACGGCATAAAGCCAGAACACCGCCGACTGCTGAAAACTGAGATAAAAGTACTCAGAATTCTTTTCGAGATATTCTTTCACAGAGGTGTGTATCGTCGGCATTAAAGCAAAGCCGAATATGACCGTATAGGCAATGAGGGCAGAAATGCCGACGAGCGCAGGCTTTACCGGCAGGGGATAAAACTTGATGCCTAAGAAGATCACCCATGCCCCCATAAAAAAGAACGCCGCCCACTGAGATATGTTCGCGTAGACCTCGAAAGCGACCGGCACGATAACAGACCCGGGAAGCCCGAACATCAGCGATAATTTCATTGCTTTTTTCATATCGTCCATAATCAGCCCTCCCGAGCTTGCGGTCAGATACCGCCTTTTATAAGCACTATCCCGTAAATGAGCATAACTGCTCCGGCAGCAAGCGCCAGAAAAAATCCGGCAAATGTGCTGAGCGCCGCATTTGAATCATACACCACGGAGTCCTTGCCGCGCCTTTCACAAAGCCAGACCCTGCATTTGCGCCCCACAGTGTAAAGCTGCTTGCGCATCACCAGCTCACACGGGAATGCATTAGCATATATATTTTCACCGATCTCATAATATGCAGTGGGATAATTGTATTTTTCACTTTTTCTTACCTCACTGACTGCCGCATCCACCCTTTTTGAGCGGAAAATGATCCTGAACGCACAGAAAGTGAAATAAAGCGCCAGCACACAGAAGCCCGCTCCCAGCAGGCACAGCAGCACTGCCGCTATAAACTCGGCTGATACCCCTGCTATTACCGCAAGTGCTATCAGCACTATCAATACTACCAAAGCTTCCATAGACTGCTCCTATCACTCGTCAAGCTTCAGCACCGACATAAACGCCTCCTGAGGAACGGACACCGAGCCCAGCTGACGCATACGCTTTTTGCCCTCCTTCTGCTTTTCGAGAAGCTTTTTCTTTCGTGTTATATCGCCGCCGTAGCACTTGGCAAGAACGTCCTTCCTGAGTGCCTTTATTGTCTCCCTTGCGATTATCTTTCCGCCTATGGCTGCCTGGACAGGCACCTCGAAGAGCTGTCTGGGAATGTTCTCCTTCAGGCGCTCTACTATCTTTCTGCCCCTTGCGTATGCCTTGTCAACATGGACGATGAATGAGAGGGCGTCTACCGTCTCGCCGTTAAGGAGAACGTCAAGCTTCACGAGCTTGGACGGCTCATAGCCCTTGAGCTCATAGTCAAAGGAGGCATATCCCCTTGTGCGCGATTTCAATGCATCGAAAAAGTCATAGACTATCTCGTTGAGCGGCAGGATATAGTGCAGGTCGACTCTGTTCTCATCGAGATACTTCATATCCTTGAAGGTACCTCTCCTGTCCTGACAAAGCTCCATTATATTGCCGACAAACTCCGGCGGAGTGTAGATGTGTGCGTTCACGACAGGCTCCTCGGCACCTGCGATAAGGGCAGGCTCGGGATAATTGGTAGGGTTGTCGATATAGACTGTCGAGCCGTCGGTAAGGTTTACTTTATATATAACTGACGGTGCTGTTGTTATAAGGTCAAGATTATACTCGCGCTCCAGACGCTCCTGGATTATCTCCATATGGAGAAGCCCTAAAAAACCACAGCGGAAGCCGAAGCCCAGTGCCACCGAGGTCTCGGGCTCGAATGAAAGGCTCGCGTCGTTGAGGAGAAGCTTTTCAAGCGCGTCTCTGAGATCGGGATACTTGGCGCCGTCCGCAGGATAGATACCGCTGTAGACCATCGGGTTGACCTTTTTGTAGCCCTCAAGAGGCTCTGCGCAGGGTCTCTCGGCATTGGTGACGGTATCACCGACACGGGTATCGCCAATGTCTTTGATCGAAGCTGCTATATAACCGACCTCTCCTGCATGGAGCTCCCCGACGGGGATAAGGTCAGTAGCACCCATATAGCCTACCTCAACGGTCTGAAATTCCGCTCCCGTTGCCATAAGGCGGATAGTATCTCCTGCTTTCAGCTGTCCCTCCTTGACACGGCAATAGATTATTACGCCCTTGTACGGGTCATAATAGCTGTCAAAAATGAGGGCTTTCAGGGGCTCATCATCATCGCCCTTGGGTGCAGGTATATCGGTTATCACGCGCTCGAGCACCTCTTTGATATTTATGCCCATTTTTGCGGAAATGCGCGGTGCGTCCATAGCAGGTATGCCGATAACGTTCTCTATCTCGTTGCAGGCTCTGTCTGGGTCTGCGCCGGGAAGGTCGATCTTGTTCACGACGGGGAGCACTTCAAGGTCATGCTCTATGGCGAGGTAGGTGTTGGCAAGCGTCTGAGCCTCGATGCCCTGAGAAGCATCAACTATCAGTATAGCGCCCTCACAGGCAGCCAGTGAACGTGACACCTCATAGTTAAAGTCAACATGGCCGGGGGTGTCGATGAGGTTGAAGATATAGTCCTCTCCGTCATCGGCATGATATTTCAGGCGCACAGCCCTTGCCTTTATGGTGATGCCCCTCTCCCTCTCGATATCCATATTATCAAGGAGCTGGTTCTCCATATCTCTGAGCGCGACCGTCTCGGTCAGCTCCAGTATCCTGTCTGCGAGAGTTGACTTTCCGTGGTCGATATGCGCTATTATACAAAAGTTTCTGATCTTATTCTTGTCCATATATCATTCTCCGAAACAAAAATTTACATACACAATTATTATAACACATTCTTATAGCTGTTGTCAAATAAAAAAGCTCCGCATTTACGCATTTGCGGAGTTTTTCTCATATCAGATGATACCTGCGGCCGAAAGCACGGCGATAGTTACCGCGCCTATCACGGCAAACAGTGTTATGGGCGCAGTCATATAGATCCCTAGCTTGCCCTTTACGCTCACATCGGTGTGGGTCTCGGGCAGGGCAAAGGTCTCCTTGTGATAGCGTATCTCCTTGACGAACAG
>ODAI013157004.1_pt1 | contig 21350 bp, 22 predicted proteins | sample 1539321 | NCBI WGS metagenome assembly ODAI01 (sample SAMN02144231, study PRJEB22623) | gut metagenome | biome: sheep rumen | host: Ovis aries | place: New Zealand | reverse complement strand
TGTTAATTCAAAATAATTAAATTCAAAATTCAAAGTTATTTCAGATGCTAGTTAAATGGTTGGTGCTGTTAATTCAAAATAATTAAATTCAAAATTCAAAGTTATTTCAGATGCTAGTTAAATGGTTGGTGCTGGTAATTCTAAATAATTAAATTCAAAACTCAAAGTTATTTCAGATGCTAGTTAAATGGTTGGTGATGTTAATTCAAAATAATTAAATTCAAAATTCAAAGTTATTTCAGATGTTAGTTAAATGGTTGGTGATGTTAATTCAAAATAATTAAATTCAAAATTCAAAGTTATTTCAGATGCTAGTTAAATGGTTGGTGATGGTAATTCAAAAATTATAAATTCACTTTCTATCAGAGATGCTCACGGCGTAGCCTTATTTGAATTTTGAATTTTGAATTTATAAATTTTGAATTATTATTATTATTTCTTGTCTCGGTTTCGTTTCGTTGAACTGATAATAGAGCCAACCAGTTTGCGCAGCTCTTGGCAATCCGTCATAATGGATTCGAACTCATTTTCTGTTATAAACTGGGTGCGATGAAGCAACAGGATCCAATACTTCGTTTCATTTGCTTCCTTCAAGGAAATCGTGAGCTTGTGGATGAAGTCATCTGTGGATTCTGCCGCTATTGCTTCGCTGGCATTTGCACCGATTGAGGTTCCGCTGCGAAGAATCTGTTTGCTCATCACGGTTTCGTGACGTTCCTCTCGCATACATTTGTAGAGATTCACGATACGAACCGAGAAATCAAGAGCCTTCGCGACAAGAGGATTCTCCTCCATGTCGCGATACTCCTGATTATATTTATTCACCACTTCACTCACAGCGCAGCCCAATTTGAATTTTGAATTTATAAATTTTGAATTAATCGAGACGTTTGCGAATGGCAACCGTCTCGGCTTCATAGCCAGGTTTGCCGAGAAGGGCGAACATGTTCTTCTTGTAAGCCTCAACGCCGGGCTGGTTGAAGGGGTTAACGCCGAGGATGAGACCGCTCACGCCACATGCCTTCTCGAAGAAGTAAATCAGCTGGCCGATGTAGTACTCGTTCAGGCGAGGCACGATGAGGCGCATGTTGGGCACGCCGCCATCCACGTGAGCCAGCTGTGTGCCGAGCTCTGCCATCTTGTTCACTTCATCGACACGCTTACCAGCCAGGAAGTTCAGGCCGTCGAGGTTCTCCTCGTCGCTGGGGAAGAGCAACTTGTGCTCCGTCTCTTCTACGCTGACAACGGTCTCGAAGATGCTGCGCTCGCCTTCCTGAATCCACTGACCCATCGAGTGCAGGTCGGTCGAGAAGTCAACAGCAGCCGTGAAGATGCCCTTGTGGTCCTTGCCCTCGCTTTCGCCGTAGAGCTGCTTCCACCACTCGTTCATGTAGTGGAGCTTGGGCTGGAAGTTGACGAGAATCTCAATCTTCTTGCCACTCTGATAGAGGGCGTTACGAACAGCTGCGTACTGCAGACAGATGTTCTGTTCGAAAGGAACGTCGGCAGCTACTGCCTTCTCCATGTCTGCAGCACCCTGCACGAGCTTGGCAATATCGAAACCGGCCACAGCGATGGGCAGCAAGCCGACGGGAGTGAGCACGCTGAAACGACCGCCCACGTTGTCGGGAATGACGAACGAGGTGTAGCCTTCCTTGTCGGCACAAGTGCGGGCAGCACCCTTCTTGGCATCGGTAACGGCCACGATGACCTTGCGGGCCATCTCCTTGCCGCGCTGCTGCTCACATTGCTTCTTCAGCAGACGGAAGGCCAGAGCAGTCTCAGTTGTAGTGCCGCTCTTGGAGATATTGATGACACCGAAGCGACGGTCCTTCAAGTACTCAGTGAGCTCGAAGAGATAGTCCTCGCCGATGTTGTTGCCAGCGAAAAGGATGTTGGGGTTCTCGCCCTTGTTGATGAGCCATTGGAAGCTGTTGCCGAGTGCCTCGATGACGGCGCGGGCACCAAGATAGCTGCCGCCGATGCCAGCCACAACCACGGTGTCGCAGTTGTCGCGAAGCGTCTGGACGCAAGCCTGAAGCTTCGTCATGAACTCAGCCGTGATGCTGCTGGGCAAGTGGAGCCAGCCAAGGAAATCATTACCTGCACAGGTGCCGGCCTCGAGAGCCTTCTGTGCCTCCTCTGCCTTCGGAGCGAAGGCTGCAATCTGCTCCGCACTCAGCAGAGCCTTTGAATAATCGAGTTTTAACATACTATATATAATTCAAAATTATTAAATTCAAAATTCAAAATTAAGGGCCATGAGACAAACCCATTTATTTCGCGTGCAAAGGTACAACAATTCGTTGAGATTGCAAAATAAAGTATCAAGATTTATTTGTGTGCGGGGAATAAGGCAATAAAACGTCAAGAAGAAGGAGATGTCAGCTCGATGGCGACATGTTCTTTCGTTGAGGGACGAAACTCGACACGACATCTTGATTGCTGCATGGCGACAAAGCAATTGCTGCATGGCGACAAAGCAATTGCTGCATGGCGATGCAGCAAACAAATCGTGCAGTCAAGTCAAGCAGACAAGCAGCAACTGTTCAGTGAAACGAAAGGTGATGTCTCAAATCCAATGCAATGAAACTTCGCACAGAACGCCCATGCAATCAAGAAATACAATGAGGGAGCATGTCCGTTTGCTTGGACATGCTCCCTCGTATTTGCTCCTTACGAACCCAATAGGCTGTTCTCTGCTTGCCCGCGCGTAGGCTCGGCTGGCTTGCCTATTGATTGGCTTTCTGAACGCGCACAGGGCGGACGGGATAAAGAATAACCTTGCATGATTATATTCAAACACAAAGGCACGAAGTGCAAGCTTCAAGCAAACACTTGCTCTATGAGCTGCACGAACTCCTTATAGGCAAAGGTGTCGCGCAGTTCGCAGAGCGATTCGGCCAAGCCGCGATAGTGCCACTCGTGATCCTTTCGGTCCTTTGAGCGGAAGCGGTTCCATAGCTCATCGCCCTGCACGGCATAGTCGCGGGCAATGGCTCGCATGTTGGAAAGCTTGTCGCCCAGAGCCACCTTCTTGGCATCGAGGGAAGCAGAGGCCAGGCGGTCGATGGCTGCCTGCTTGCGTTTGCGCCAGTTTTCAACATCGTGTACTTCCGGATATAGTTCATCGGTCTCCGCTGCCACCAGTGCTGCTATGCGTTCGCCAAACTCATTGCGTATCTGTTCCAACGTAATGTCTGTGTCCTCCACAACATCGTGCAGGGCAGCAGCTGCCAGCAGTTCCTGGTCGGAAGTCATCGTGGCTACAATCCCGACGGCCTCAAGAGGATGAACGATGTAGGGGAATCCTTTGCATCGACGCTCGGTGCCGGCATGGGCACGGACTGCAAACACGATGGCGCGGTCCAAGAGTTCTGTGTTTAAAGGTCGGTTTGCCATTTTGGTCTTTTTATTGCAATGGCGTTAAGGGATAGACAAGGAGCACGATGAAGATGTTGGCAGCAAGAATGATGAGGTTCATCAGCAAGCCGATGCGCATGAAGTCGCTGAAGCGGTAGCCGCCTGGGCCATATACCAACATATGGGTAGGCGAACCGATAGGCGTGGCAAAGCTGCTGCTGACACTTATCATCAGGGCGATGAGGAAGGGGAAGGGCTCGTAGCCTAACTTCTCGGCTGCCTGATACATGATGGGGAAGAACATGGCTCCCGCTGCTGTATTGGAGATGAACTCCGTGATGAAGGTGCCTACGAAGCAGATGGTTGTCATCACCACAATCGGGTTCGTGCCACAGACGTCGAGGATGCCATAAGCCAAGCGCTCGGCAATGCCTGTCTTCTGTATGGCAACACCAAGAACCACGCTGCCTGCAAAAACCATCAGGATGTCCCAGTTGATGGCACGCATAGCCTGTTCTGCGCTGCAGCAACGGAAGATGAGCATGGCGGCAGCAGCTATGAAGGCACATTGCAGCAAGGGCATAATGCCGAGTGCCGAGACGACAACCATGGTTATCATGATGGCAGTTGAGACAAGCGTTCCCATTCCGATATTGGGGACTTCCACAGAGTCGAAGAATTGGAGGTCCTTCGTGAACTCCTGAGGTTGCGCTTTGTTGCTACCCATTTCCAGGAGTAACGTATCGCCAGCCTGCAAGGTGACATCGCGGGGCGAACTCTCAATGCGCTTGCCACGACGTGAAACGGCCACCAGCGTGACATTGTGATTGTGCTCGAATTGGCTCTCTCTCATGGTAGTGCCTATCAGTCTGCTGCCAAACCTAACATGTGCCGTCCGCAAATGACGTTCATCTGTGGCCACCTCGCTGTAGTGGAACACGTGATGGTCGGCACTGACCAAGCCGTGCGTCTTCTTCAGCTCAAGCAATTCGTCTATCTGTCCGGCATAGACCAGACGGTCGCCGCCCATCAGAGGTTCATTATCAGGCACAGGCGACATAATCTTCTCATCGTCAAAGTGGCGCAACTCTACGAGACTGCCACCACGAACATTGTTCAGCCCAAGGCTGCCGATGCTCTTCGCAATATTAGGATTATCGGAAGGCACAAGCATCTCTACGGTGTATTCGCCCGTCGATTCGAAGGCTGCCTCTGGAGCCTTGCGGTCAGGCAACAAACGGCGCATGGCAATGACAGAGAGGATGCCAACTGCGAGGCAGAAGAGGCCTGGTATGGTTGTAGCCAGTACGTTCATCGCCACACCGGTCTGGTCTTCGTAGAGTCCGCTGATAATCAGGTTCGGAGGCGTGCCGATCAGAGTGCAGACGCCACCCATGCCTGAAGCGTAGCTCAAGGGAATGAGCAGTTTTGAAGGCGAAACGCCAAGCTTCTTTGCCCACATCTTTACGATGTTGACGAAGAGAGCCACAACGGTGGTGTTGCTGAGAAATGAGCTGAGCACCGCCACCGGCAGCATCAAGCGCACAACTGCCTTGGAATAGCCATTGGGCTGACCAAGCAGATGCTTCACAATCCATTGCAATACACCTGTGTGCGTCAGACCAGCTATGACAACAAACAGCACGCCGATGACGACCACCGACGTCGAACTGAAGCCCGAGAAGGCCTCTTTGGCATCCAGCACGCCTGTGACGTACAGGACGCCTATAGCTCCGAGAAACACCAAGTCGGAGCGCAGCTTGGTAAACATTAGAATGCTAAACATGCCCAACACCGTCACGATGGTTATCCAGGCATGAAGGCTGAAGCCTAAGAACATAATTGATTCCATTCTTCTATTTGTTCGTTTTAGTCTTTTGTTTTTGCATGAATGGCAAGGTCTCGGCCTGCTTGAGCATCATGCTTGCCAACATATCGTTGGAGTCGTTCTCGCCATTAATAGTATTGTAGAAGTCCTTCAGTCCTTTTTGTCCGCCATCCTGTTTCAGCACATGAACCAGACAGAGATACTGCAGGGCTGTGCTGGAAGAGAGGATGTCGAGGTCGGTAATAGCCAACCAGGAGAGTGCCAACTGATAGGCATCATCGCTGTTGTCGTCGATGAAGCGCTGCACGTCGCCAAGTGTTACCAAGCCAAAAGATTCAAGCACTCGCAGGTAGGACATCAATGAAACAGGATATATCTCGGCCTGATTGACAGAAGCGATGCGTTTGTTCAGGCGGTCGAAAGGCTGCAGTTCGAGATAGCCTCGGAACGAGTCCGGAGAGAGAAGCACATCATCGAGACGTCCGTCCTTGACCAGTGCTAACGTCTGGCGGCGATAGTCGGCGAGCGTGAGGCGCAGGCGGCTGAACTCGTCGTCTATCAGTTCCATCATGCCTGCCAAGCGGTTGAACTGGCGCATGTATTCACGTGGAATCTTCACTTCGCCTTTATAACCCGTGTCATGCTCGATGGTGGACCATACATGTTGCAATGCCGTTCGCATCTGCAACTCAAAACGCGGCCCGCCTTCTTTCAAGCGGCAAATGTAGTGAAGCGAGTTGTAGCCAAAGGAGTCCAGTTGATGCAACTTACGCTTATCGACACTCTCATTCCAGTCAATATCAAAGATGTTCTTGGCGATGACAGCTACCTTATCGACATCATCGGTATAAAAGGTGATGACACGCAGGCCAACGAGGTCGGTCACGTCGTCGATGCTCTTGTACTTTGCGCCCTTCAGTTCCAACTTCCCTGCCAAGGACTTTTCTGTCTTCACACGATGCTCTATGGCAGTAACGTAGATGCCTTGTTTCCTCAAAGCATCGTGCATGAGGTTATAGGCGTCTTTTGCCAGTTGCTCCAGCGTAGGACGCAGTTCGCGAAACTGCCGCAACAGTTCCTCGCCATGTGGATCAAGTTTCACCATCTGAGTATTACTTGAACTCGAAGATGTTGCTGAAGCCTGTTATGGTGAAGATGGTACGAACGGCATCGGTGACGTTCTTGATATAGACATGACCACCTTTTCCCTCGGCAGTCTTCAGGACATCGAGGAAGATGCGCAGTCCTGCCGACGAGATGTATGTCAGACCTGTACAGTCGAAGATGATATCCTTTCCTTCACATTCATAGAGGGGACGCATCGCCTTTTCTGTTTCTGGAGCAGTAGAGGTGTCCAGGCTGCCTTCCAGATAGGCAATCATGTTGCCGTCTTGTTCTTGAATCGTTGTCTTCATTGTTTGTTATTTATTGTCTGTTAGATTCTTCCTTATTGCCAGTATGTTCAGATTGCCACTACGTTCGTAGTTGATGGAGTCCATAAACTGGCGCACAATGTGAATGCCCAGTCCGCCTATGCGACGTTCCTTTGCTGGAAGTGTTGTATCGACTTCGGGCAGTACGGTTGGGTCGAAGGGTTTTCCACTGTCTATGATAGTGAACTTCAGCCGCACGTCATTCGAGACGGCTTCAATGGTCACATCGCCCCTTGTGCCTTGTGGGTAAGCATACTTCATGACATTAACCACAGCCTCTTCGATGGCAAGCTTCACTTGCATGGCGACGATGGATTCCAGTCCGACTGCTTCGCACACCTCAGCAACGAAGTCGTTCAGCCGAGGCACTTCCGACGTGTCGTTGGAAAGGACCAGACTCTTACGAAGTTTCACGTCTCTTTGCTGGCGGATGTATTGTATGGCCATCATGGTCAGGTCATCGCTTTGCTCGGCATTACCGACAAATTGGTGGACTGCTTCGGTCATCTCGCTGATGAGTTGATGCGGTTCCAGATGTTGCTTGGCAAGGGCTTGCGAGGCCACATCCGTCACACGTTCCATCTGGAACTGCGACTGATTAGCATCCATAGCTTCCGTCAGTCCGTCGGTGAAGAGGAAGATGGTGGTACCGGTAAAGACTTGTGCCTCCTGAAGCGTATATTTCCATGATGGTCTGAAGCCGACAGGAATGTTAGAGTCGCAGGGAAGCATGCCCACACCTGCACCGATGAGCAGCGGAGCATCGTGGCCAGCATTACAGTAATACAAGTGCCCCGTTGGCAGGTCGAGCACGCCGACAAAGAGGGTGACGAACATACTGTTCTTGTTCATCTCGGCAATAATCTTGTTCATGGTTGCCATGATGCGGTCGGGCATCGACTCGCGAACCGATACCGTGCGGAAAACGGCTCTGGTGACTGCCATGAAGAGCGAGGCAGGAACGCCTTTGCCGGCAACGTCGCCAATGCAGAAGAAGAGTTTCTCGTCGCGGAAGTAGAAGTCGAACAGGTCGCCACCTACATCCTTGGCAGGTGTCAGCGAGGCATATATCTGAACGTCGTCGCGGTCGGTTTTGGAGGGAAACTTCTCGGGCAGCATGCCCTTCTGTATGGCGCTTGCGATGCGGATGTCTCTTTCTATTGAGGCTTTCTGCGAAGTGGTGTCCTTCAGTTCATCAATGTATTTCACGAGCGACTGCTGCATGTTACCGAACGAATGGCTCAGCTGCCCTATCTCGTCGATGCGTCGGAAGTTGGGCAACTTGGCGTCGAACTGTCCGGAGGCGATGGTTTCTGCTTCCTCTGCCAAGCGTCGCAGGGGATTCAGTTCACGGGTGATGATACGGATGAAGAAGTAGAGCATCATCAGCAGACCAACGGCAACAATGGCATCCACCGTATGACGCAAACGGTCGAAGCCGCCGAAGATGTCGCTTTCCGGACAGACGATAGCTATGGAGCACCCTGTAGCTCCGAGGGGCTGGTAGAAAACGTAGCAGCTCTCGCCATTGATGGTGGTATGCATCATGCTGTCCTCGCCCCGCTGCATGGCGTGGCCGAGTCGGGTCAGGGCTGTATCGGGTTGCTCGAAGGTCTGCGTGAAGATGGTCTGACGCGTAATCTTGGTCGTGTCGGGATGCACGAAGTATGTGCCGCCGCGGCCTATCATGATGCTGTAGGAATTGGGATAAGGCTTCAGCGACGAGACGGTCTGCGAGAGCCAACTCAGCGAGAGGCTGGTATTGATGACGCCTATCACCTTTCCTTGTCCGTCCTTGATGACGTCGCAATAGCTGGCCACCATGTTGCTGGTGTTGGTGGGGACGTCGAAGTCCATGTAGGGTTCCGTCCAGCATGGTTTGCCCAGCAGCATAGGCATGAGATACCAGTCCATGTAGAAGTACTGGTAGTTGTCGCTGCCGCCCTGTATGGTGCGGATGGTGTCGCCTTCATGTTTGGAATAAGCCGAGAAGTAGCGGCCTTTATCCTTGAAATAGTAAGGCTCGAAGGCAATGGAGCAGTTGTAGAAGTCGGGGTTGTTCAGCAACATGCCGCGACTATAGACGAACATCGAGTCGGGGTTGTCGGGATGTCGCTGCACGAGCCATTTGGTCATGTTCGTAGCCACCTCCACACGGTTCAGGATGCCTTCTACGCGCTCGGCCGTGTTGTCGAGAATCTGTGTGGCACGGCTGATGGCTTCCTGTCGCACGGCATCGCGAGCCTGATAGAAAAAGAAGCTAAGGGCTGAGATGAAAATGACGGCAGCAAACATCACAACCCACAGGCTGACTCTGACGGAGAGCTTACGACGAATCCACTGTATCATCTTGCATTTACCATTTAATCATCGAACATTTACCATTTATTTCCCTCTCCTCGGAGAGGGGTCTGGAGTGAGGCTTTCGTATGTTACTTCCCCTTTCAGCATTCCGTTCTCCTTCATCAAGTGGCTGGCTTTCTGCACCATGTCTGGACGCAGACGGAACTCACGCTTCTTCGACTCTCTATCTACTTGCAGACGTAGCACTTCCTGGAGCATGAGCCGCTGCATGGTGCGGTTGGTGGCGATGTGGGCTTTCTCGACGTAGCGCATCACGATGTCGAGGGTCTCTTCTGGATGCTGGGCTGCCCACTTCCACCCTTTCCGGCTGGCCTGGGCAAAGCGCCGAGCCTGTTCCATATGGCTGTTGTAATAGTCGCGAGTCATATAGACGCCGTCCTCCTGTATATTATAGCCATGGTCGCAGAAGCGATAGACATTCTCCTCTCTCATCTCGACGCCTGCCTGCATGAGCTGGTAATACTCGTTGTAGCTCATGGCAAGCGTGGCATCGAGGGCACCTGCCACAAACAGGTTGACGTTCTGTGCGAAGCGCACCCACTTATAGTCGAGGTGGTCTCTATTGCTCATGCAGATGGCCAACTGTCCGAAGTCCACGCTCCAGATGCCCACGCGAGCGCCTTTCTGCGTCAGCGGGTCTTTGCCGCGAGCCGAGACGATGACCATGGCGTTGTTCATCGATGTCTGCAGGATGTTGACCAGAGGGATGCCGCCGTCCACTATCTCCAGAGCCTGACAGAGCTGCAGAGTCGTGGCCTGACATTCGTTCTTGCGCAGACGACTCATGGCAGGCTGTGTAGCTGAAGGATGTTCGATTCTCAAATCTATGCCAGCCTGGCGATAGAAGCCTTTTTCCTGAGCCACATAATAGCCTGCAAATTGTGCCTGTGCCGTCCACTGGGGCGTAAAGACAAAGGTGTTGCCTTGTGCCAACAAGGCAGCCGACAGCAAAAGGCCTGCGACGAACGAGACTATGTTCTTAATGCTATACATAGGGGCAGTCTTTTCGGGCACAAAGATACAATATTTCATTGAGAATGCAAAATAAAGTAAAAGAAAAGCCGTCCGAGAACGCTCTCGAACGGCAATTTTGCAAACACAGCCTGTAACGTCTTGGAACTATCCACGTGTAGTTTGTGAAATCCTCGTGTGGATTTCTCACAAAACAAATGTTTTTTCTTACCACGAATTGCACGAATTTCACGAATTGGCTACGCCCTCAGTTGGCAGAAATAATTCGTGAAATTCGTGCAATTCGTGGTTAAATATATGACTAATTGTGTTCCTTCTTCACTCTCCGAAGATTTCGGCAAGTTTCTCTTCAAGCATATAGTCGCGAAGGTCGATGTCGATAATGTTGCCTTCGCCGTCAAGAAGGATGTTGGCTGGGATGCCCTTGATGTCGTAAGTCGTCGCGCCAAGGCTGTTCCAGCCTGCCAAGTCGCTCAGATGCACCCACGGCATCTCCATCGTATTGATGGCACGAAGCCAAGCTTCCTTGTTCGTGTCGAACGAGATGGCAACGATGTCGAGTCCCTTTGCGTGATACTTCTCGTAGCAGGCAGTCACGTTAGGCATCTCGGCACGACAGGGGCCGCACCACGATGCCCAAAAGTCAATGAGCACATACCGGCCTTTGCCGCACCATTCGCTCAGGCGGCGCTCACGGCCTGTGGTGTCGTTCATGGCGATGTCCGTGAATTTGTTCCCGATGGCACGCGCCGTCTGGCTTTGACGCTCTTTTTGATACTCTTCTTGCATTTGGGACATGTGTTCCTTCGCTTCCTTCATGGCGGGATGGTTCTCGTATGGTACACCTGGACGGAATATCTTTTGCAGCTCAGGGTACGTCAGTCCTTTGTACATCATCGGGACGAACACGACGGGCAACATCGAGTCGGTATTGTCCAATACAGCTTTGCGCATCTGCTGAACCGCTGCCAGCTTCGCTGCCTGCTGGTTGTCGCTCTTCATCGAAGCAAGCAATCCCTTCCAGGTGGCGTTCATTGCTTCGGAAGCCTTCGAACCTTTGACGGTGCCTGTGGTCAAGTCAATTTCCGTAGGAATGCTGTCTGCCATGACTGCTATGACGTCTTCTATGACGTCCCATTGCTTTGCCTGCTTTGCCTTTACGTCGGAGATAAAGGAAAGCGTATAGACATCAGCTGGCAGCTCTTTCATGTATTCCCATTTGCCGTCCCTGACGCTGACGCTGTCTGCGCCGCCGCTGCCGTCCATGTTCTTACCAATAAAGATACTTTTCGCATCTGGCTCACAGATACCATGAATGTTGACTTTCGTCTGTGCCTGACTTGCCACGCTGACGAGGGCAAGCAAGATAGTGATAATGTCCCTTTTCATAATCCTTATACCTTATATATTATTATATTAGTATCGCTTTCACTCCCCGAAGATTTTCGCCAAAGCCCTTTCGATGCCATCGCCACGCAAGCCTCGCTTGAGGATGGTGCCATCGGGGGCGAAGAGAATGATGTGCGGAATGCCCTTGATGCCATAAGAAGCAATCTGTTCGAAGGTGATGCCGTATATCTGCGGATATGGGATGCCCATCTGTTCTATGGCCTTGTCGGCATCTTCCTTGTCGTCATTGACTATCAATCCAAGCACCTGCAGGCCGCGCTCTTTGTACTTCTCATGGGCGGCAACGATGTTGGGTATTTCTTCCCTGCAAGGCGGACACCAGCTTGCCCAGAAATCCACCAGGACATACTTCCCTTTGCCCACATAGTCGGAGAGACGCTTGCCGTCGAAAGCACTCTGGATGTCCAGCATCTTCTTGCCTTCACTGGTGGCTTCGTATTTGGCCCACGTCTCCTTGCTATTAACGAAGGATGGATACTCCTTTATCATAGGGCCTCCCATGTTGTAGAGCCGCAACTTGTCGGTGGGCGAGGCAAAACACATGTCAAGTATCCTTATGCCGAGAGCATCGTCCTTGTGACGAAGGAACATCGCCTCGGCATACTGCTCGAAGCGCTTACTCCTTGCCTCATCAGTCAACGTGCTGTCAATCGACCGAGGGTATTCTGTTGCCAAATACGTCAAGCTGTCATTAAGAGTTCCGCCGACTGCAGAGAACGGATATTTGAGCGTGATGTCTCCTGGCTCCAGGATAAACAAGTAAAGCACATTCCGATATTTGTTGATAACGACGGCTGGAACGGGCTTATCGACTTTGCCCTTCAACGTAAACTCTCCATTTGTCACGATGGCAGAGTCCAAGGTCTCGTAGCCTCTCCCTTCTTGCTCGAGATAGACGACTGTCACGTCTGGATCGTCAACGGTTCCTCTAATGGTGTAGCTGTTTCCCTGTGCCTGACTTGCCAAGCTAACGAGGGCAAGCAGAATGGTGATGATGGTCTGCTTCATGTTCTTTTTACCTTATATATTATTATAGTACTGTGCGTCTTTTTCCGGAAGCCAGTTTGCGTTCCGGAGCATCACAACTCAAAACAGGTCGGAATGGGTGCCCGTTCCTGTAAACAGAAGAATCAGTTCGGTGTCATTCTGTTCCCAAATCAAGAGCCAGTCTGGTTTCAAATGGCATTCCCACATACCCGCATATTGTCCCGACAACTTGTGTGGACGATATGTGGCTGGCAAGGTGCCTGTCTCAGCAAGTTGTGCTATTGCATCCTTGATAAGCTGCATGTTGTAGCCGCGTTTCTCGCAACGTTTCATGTCCTTCTGGAAACGTTTTGAGGGGATGATTGTGTACTTCATACGTTGATGCCTAAGTCCTGAAACATGTCATCTACAGAATCGTAGGATTTCAATCTACCATTCTTCATGTCTTCATGGGCTTCTTCGATAGACTTCACCACTTTGTCTTTCAAATAACGACTCGTTTCCGGGTCATATATGCGAGGTCTACTCTTGGCTTTTGGCGCAACCTTGGACATGAACACTCCCAATGCCTGTAAGTACTCCTTAAGAGCCTTACCACTGGATGTGCGCTCATTTAGTGTGATAGTGTATGTTGCCATCTTTCATTTACCATTTACTTTTTAATCATTTACCATTTGTTCCCCCTAAAGGGGGCTAGGGGGTCGGGGTGAGGTTTTTTTATCTGAACGCTTCGCTCAGGAGCTTTATCTCGATGGTGGGGCTGATGCGCTCGTAGAGGATGTTATAGACGGCATCGAGAATGGGCATGTTGACATGCAGGTGCTTGTTGATGTCCTTCATGCACTTCGTGGCAAAGTAACCTTCGGCTATCATCTCCATCTCGAGCTGGGCACTCTTCACGCTGTAGCCCTGACCAATCATCGTGCCAAAGACGCGGTTGCGGCTGAAGTTCGAGTAGCCCGTCACGAGCAAGTCGCCCGTATAGACGCTCTCCGTGATGCTGCGGTCGATGGGATGCACGGTGTTGAGGAAGCGCTCCATCTCCTGTATGGCATTACTGATGAGGACGGCCTGGAAGTTGTCGCCGTACTTCAATCCATGACAAATGCCCGCGGCAATGGCATAAACGTTCTTCAGGACGCTGGCATACTCGATACCTATCACGTCGTCACTCGTCTTGGCCTTCACATAATCGCTGGCAAGCATCTTGGCAAAAGACAAAGCCTTCTCCTTGTCAGCACAACCGACGGTCAGGTAAGTGAGACGGTTCAGGGCGACCTCTTCGGCATGACTCGGTCCGCCAAGCACGGCGAGGTTATCCTCCGGCACGTTGTACATCTGGTTGAAGTAGTCGGAGCAGATGAGGTTCTCGTCGGGCACGATGCCCTTGATGGCTGTCACGATGAACTTGTCGCGAAGGCGGACATGGAGGCGCTTCAAGTGTCCCTTCAGGTAAGGCGAAGGCGTGACGAAGATGAGCGTCTGGCAAGCCTCGACGACCCGGTTGATGTCGCTCTCGAAGGTGATGCGGTTCACGTCGAAGTGGACGCTGGTAAGGTATGCGGGATTGTGTCCGAGGCGCTTGAAGTCCTCGATGCGGTCGTCTCGACGAAGGTACCACCAGATGTGGTCATTCTTCTCGAGGAGCATCTTGGCAATCGCCGTTGCCCAGCTGCCGCCACCCAGTACTGCTATGTTTCCTAAGCTGTCCAAGTCGCAATTAAGTCTTGTGAGGGCTTTTCGACCTCGAGTTTATACTTCTTGATGATTTCGATGATCTGCTGCTGTATCTTGGCGGGTGCGACACCTTGCAGGGTGCTGACGAGGTTGTAGCCGGCTTTGCGCAGGATGGGGATGATGTCGGCTGGGACGCCTTTCTCGAGGAACAGTTCGTCCTTGTCGCGCGGGGCCTTCACTTCGGGCTTCATCTGCGGGAAGAAGAGCACTTCCTGGATGAAAGGCTTGCCCGTCATGAGCATGGCGAGACGGTCTATGCCGATGCCAATACCGCTGGTGGGAGGCATGCCGTACTGCAGGGCGCGCAGGAAGTCGTGGTCGATGACCATTGCCTCGTCGTCACCCTTGTCAGCGAGCTTCATCTGCTCGATGAAACGCTCCTCCTGGTCGATGGGGTCGTTCAACTCGGAGTAGGCATTCGCCAGCTCCTTGCCGTTTACCATCAGCTCGAAGCGTTCGGTCAGTCCGGGCTTGGAGCGGTGCATCTTCGTCAGGGGCGACATCTCGACGGGATAGTCCGTGATGAAGGTCGGCTGGATGAACGTGCCTTCGCAGAACTCGCCAAATAGCTCGTCGATGAGCTTGCCTTTGCCCATCGTCTCGTCCACCTCCATGCCTTTCTGCTTGCAGAAGTCACGAATCTCCTCTTCGCTCTTGCCTTCGCAGTCGAAGCCCGTCTTCTCCTTGATGGCGTCGAGGATAGGCAGACGACGGAACGGCGCCTTGAACGAGATGACCTTGCCGTCGATTTCCGTTTCGGGCTTGCCGTTGACGGCCACGCAAATCTCTTCGAGGAGCTGCTCGGTGAAGGACATCATCCAATTGTAGTCCTTGTAGCTGACGTACAGCTCCATGCAGGTGAACTCGGGGTTGTGGTTCTTGTCCATGCCCTCGTTGCGGAAGTTCTTGCCGATTTCATAGACTCCCTCGAAGCCGCCCACGATGAGTCGCTTCAGGTAAAGCTCGGTGGCAATACGCATATACATCGGGATGTTCAGGGCATTGAAGTGCGTGATGAAGGGACGGGCCGAAGCGCCTCCAGCAATGGCTTGGAGGGTTGGCGTCTCGACTTCGGTATAGCCGTGGCGGTCGAAGAAGGCGCGCATGGTCTTGAGGATGGGGGCACGCTTCAGGAATGTGTCCTTCACGCCCTCGTTCACAACAAGGTCCACGTAACGCTGGCGGTAGCGAAGCTCGGGGTCGTCGAAGGAGTCATAGACATTGCCCTCGGCATCCGTCTTGACGATAGGCAGGGGCTTGAGGCTCTTGGAGAGCACTGTCAGCTCCTGAGCATGGACACTAATCTCGCCAGTCTGTGTGCGGAAGACATAGCCCTTGATGCCGATGAAGTCGCCCAGGTCGAGCAGCTTCTTGAAGACGGTGTTGTAATATTGAACATTGACCATTGAACATTGACCATTCTGTTGTCCGTTGTCCGTTGTCGGTTGTCCATCCAATGCGTCGCGGGTGATGTAAACTTGTATGCGGCCTTTGCTGTCCTGCAGTTCTGCAAAGGCTGCCTTGCCCATGATGCGCTTCGACATGATGCGACCGGCTATGCAGACGTTGCGGCTGTTCTCGGGTGTCGCAGTCTCGCGGATGTCATTTCCCTCTTCGTCTTTGCCCACGACGGGCAGGTCAACGAAGTTTTCCTTTATCTCCGTGCTGAAAGCGTTTGTGGGGTACTCAGCAGCGGGATAAGGGTCGATGCCCAAGTCGCGCAACTGCTGCAAGTTATTTCTGCGGATAATCTCCTGTTCACTCAGTTCAAGTATGTTCATGATGCGTTTGTTTGCTTTGGTGTGATTATAATTCTATTTCCTAATAACTTAACGTTTGTTCTTTCCAAAGAGGTCAGAGTGACTGCCTGTGTTCAATAAAACAAGGACAATCTCTTGTTCGCGAACTTCCCATATAAGTAGCCAGTCAGGGCGAATGTGACACTCCCACTGGCCTCTGCGGTTTCCTATGAGTATGTGGGCATGATACTTTTCTTCAAGCTGCTCACCATTCAGGAGCTTCCCCACAACCGTCCAAAGTTCCTCCATAGGAAGGCCTCGGCGCTTACACTGCTTCATGTTCTGCTTGCACTCACCAGTGATGCGCAGCTTGTACTTCGTTGTCATCCTTCAATCTCTTTTATCAGGTCGTCCAAACTGTCGTACTCATAGACACGTCCCTCATCGAGGTCTTGGAGGGAACGTTCATAGGACGAGAGCCTTTTGCTGCGAGGCACGGTGATTTTTCCCACACCTTTCAGCATACTAATCGCCTTCTTGATGTCTTTCAGCATCGATATGTCGTCAATGTTGACAAGAATCTGCCCTTGAATAGGTGCAGTTGTTGCAGTACTCATAGCGGTCCTTTTTTCTTGTTTGCGCGACAAAGATACAAAATATAATTAAGAATGAAGAGTTAAGAGTTAAGAATTATTCGCTTATATACAAAAACCTGCCCGAAAGCTTTGCTTTTGAACCCTTGAGGGCGTCGAGCTAAAGCTATGGGCAGGTTCGTTTCTAAACAGACTTGGCAGCAGGCTATTTCAACACTTTGCGGCCGTCCTAAATGATAATGCCCCTGTAACCTTCGCCCACCTTCTGACCGAAGACATTATATATATATTTCCCCTCCATATTACCAATCATTTGATTGCTTTAATTTGCTATTAATTGAATATAGCATATTATTGAAATAATTCTCAATCTTTTTTAATTTTTCATAGATGTTTTCATCTCCTTCAAAATAATCCCTCATATTAACATTACTAATATCTGATTTGTCTTCTATAGTTTCTTCTAAATTAGGATTCTCTAAGACAAAATGAAGGTATTTGAGAGAAGGCGTATTATATCTGATTTTACCATTCTTAAATTGAATAACAAGACTAAAAATTAAGTGATGTGAAAGTCTACTATCATTGCTTGTTCTCTCCTCAAATAAACTTGGTGAATATCCTTCCACTTGGATGATATTATCACTAACATTTGTAATGGCATCTTTAGGTGATTTAAATATTGAAGTCAAAACAGTATATACGGCAGATTTAAGTTCTGACTCTGTCATTTCAGGCATATCATAAATTACATAACCTTCATTGCCTTGACAACTAACTAATTTACCTTCTGTAAACTTGAATCTGCAGTTTTTGTTATTCTGTGATTCGTCTGTTTGTGCAAAAGCACTTACGCTACTCAGCAGCACCGCTGCCAGCAGCATGAAAAGTTTCTTTGTGTTCATTGTTTTTGTATTTGTTTGATTAATTGTTTGTATCGATACCTCTTTGATTAAGACAACAAAAAACGTGGACTTCACTCGTCTACGTTTACTGAGGTATCGCCAAACACCCTTGCACCATATACGAGTAAAAAGCCCACGCCGAACCGACGTGAGCATCCATACTAATACTCTTGGTGCTTACTTTAATTGGCGATTTTCAGTAAACAAGATAAAAGCGGACGCTTCTTTGTCTATTATGTCTTAGTTCCTTTGTTTATGCCATAGGCTTTATTTTATTGAACATTGAACATTGACTATTGAAATATATGCTTTTGTTATTTGTCGTCGTAGTGACCGTATGCAGTGAGGATGAGAACTATCACTTCATCTTCGAAGATGCGGTAAACCAGTCGATGCTTCTTTGTAATCTGTCTGCTCCATCGACCTTCAGGCTGGCCTTTCAACGGCTCAGGATGACCTGTCCCTGTCTTGGGATGCTCTCTCAACTCCTCAATGAAACGCTGAACCTTGGCAAAAGCCTTTGGTTCGTCTCTTTCCAGTTTCGCTAGCCCGATGTTGGCTTCAGGAGTGTATCTCACCTTATAGAGCATAGCCGCACCTCTTTAGCATGTCTGACAATGTTTCGCCTGGTAACATCTCTGTGTACTCGCCTCGGGCATATTGTTGTTCTGCACGATCGATATTAGCGAAGAACTCCTCCTTTGTCATCAGCGTGGGGTCTTCTTTTTGGGCGGCCAGGCGCTTCACGTAGTTGAGCACTTTCTTCATCAGCGTCTCGTCGTCGGCTATTTTTCCCATAGCGCGAAAGAGTTCGGCATTCAGTTGTAATGCTGTCATATTCCTTTTATTATTATATCGTTCTGTTTGCAAAGATACAAAGAAAAGTGAAAAGTGAAAAGTGAAAAGTGAAAAATTCCCGCTTATATACAAAAACCTGCCCGAAAGCTTAGCTTTTGAACCTTAACGGCATCGAGCTTAAGCTATGGGCAGCAAAGAACAAAGCTCCCGCATCTCACGACGCAGGAGCAAGGTGGCGCACCAATATATTAACTTCTAAAACCAAAGTCTTAGGCGGGACTAAAACCTATTTCATATTATCTCCCTGCTGCCAATAATTCGTAGGGAATGTCGTCGCAGAGCATGGAGCAGGCTTTCTGCTCGGGCGGGGTGTCGGCTTCTTCCTCAAACGTTGGCGAAGCTTCTGCTTTTGCCAGCATTGGCTCGTACTTGGTGACGACGCGGGTCTCGTAGATGGTGTCGCGGACAGTCTGCACTTGCATGATGGTGTCGTGCTGCACTTCGACAACTTGAGCCACAGGATTCTCAGCAGGTTGTGACTGAGGCATGTTAGCATGAAGGGCGTAGCCTGCAAAGAAGCTGACAAGGCTTGCAGCAACAATCCACCATTGACCATTGACCATTGACCGTTGACCATTATTCTTGGAAGAAGCGATTTCAGGCGGAGCCCAATGGTCAATGTTCAATGGTAAATGGTCAATGGTATTAAGAACCTTCTGCCGTTGACGTCGGGCCGAGGCGATGATTTGTTCGTTAGTTATCTTCATCTTGCTTATCCTTTTATATTTTTCAACTTTTCAACTCTTTAACTTTTTAACTTTTAACCTTTCCCTGATGATGTTCATTGTCTTGTGCAGGCGGGACTTTACTGTTCCTTCGGGAATGCCGACAATCTCTGCAACTTGGGGGACAGTCAGTTCCTCCTGATAATGCAGGGAGAAGATTTGATGCAAGGGCGGCGGCAATTCGGAGAGCACCCTTTCGAGGGCCTCATCAAGCTGAGCGGCATCCATTTCCACTTCTATTTGTTGGTCGGAGACGGGTTCGGCATCGAGGGAAGCCAGCAGCTCTGCTTCGTAGGCATTGCTGCGGTAATGGTTCTTGCAGATGTTGTAGGCGATGGTGAAGAGCCAAGTGCTGACGTTGCTGCCCTCGCGATAGCGGCTTCTGGCTTCGTAGGCACGGAGGAAGACGTCGTGCGTGGCGTCGGCAGCCAGTTCCTCGTTTCCGCCCAGTTGCATGAAGAAGAAGCCCATCAGCCGTCGGGCATAGCGACGATACAGCTCCTCGAAAGCTGTATCGCTTCCTGCCGCAGCCTGCGCCATCAGCTGCTCATCAGTCTGGTGGCGCAGGGGTTTAAGATGGAAGAGTTTCATTCTATCGGCTCTGTTTTAATGAGTACTCGTCTGTTTTTCTCATTCTTCTCATGCTCCTCAAACCTCTTTTTGTTTGTAGCATCATCAACATTCGGGTCAATTTTGTAGGAAACTTTTTCTACGAACTCGTAGTGAGGACCACCATCGGTTTTATACTCCACAGAATAGTATTTATCACTATTGGGGAAGGAGGTAACATATGAGCCCAGATTTCTCATGATGCCAGCAAAGATACGATTCAGCCGCGCATATTCTACAGCATTATGCTTCTTGTAGTACGGCATCAGGTCGTGGAGTAAAAGCAGGTAGTTGGAAGCCAGCGAACTTGCATGTTTCGCGGATGTCGTACTTTTTACCTCTGGGTGAAACTGCATTACCAGATTATCCATCAGGTACCGTTGCTCCACGTTGCGACGCTTTACAGCCAGATTATTGTAAGGCTTTGCCGAGTAGCGCATGGTCAGGCCCTCGTTGTAAAGGCAAGCTTTCAGGTCATCGGGAATGCCTTTTCTAAACATCGATTTCAAATTACGAGCCGACAGATAGACGGGGCGCTTGCTGTGTTCAAAGATATAGCGGATGATGGCCGTCAGTTCCTCATCTTGCGACTGGGACTTAAACTGACTGAATATCTCATCGCTAAAGGGAATGTCGATGCACTCGAACATCCATTTCACGCGCTCTTTGACATTAGCCTGTGACAAAAGAATCTTATCTTTATGTTTACCTAAGACAAGCTGTACCATCAGTTTGCCAATGACATCATCCTGAGTATCACCCAGATATACGCCGCCCTTCTCCATGCCTTGCAACTCATTATAGTGGTATTGCAGGGCAGAAGCGGGGTATTGTCCGCTCTCGTAATAGTGGGTTAGCAACTTGGTAAGTTGCAGTGTATCATTTTTACCTCTTACATACGTCGCCAACCGGTCGAAATCCTCGGCTGGAACATTATTATTCAGCACGGCAATGGCAGAATCGGCATATTCCCTTGCACGGGTTTCGCTACAAACGTAAACACTATAGTAATAGGTATAGGTGCCGGGGATAGCCTGCTGCATACGCGGCATTACGTTCAACTCCTTGCGCAACTGCCTTGACACGTTCCTGTCTCTTGTCCCACGCCAATATGCGTTATACACTTTCTGTTCTGCTGCATCGCAAAGTTTATGCCAGGCTTTCTCATCCTTGGGGTGTTCGGTAACGAAGTTATTCCAATACCTATACACGCTGTCTAACGTCACGGAGTCCATCATACGCACATTGTAATCCGACCCTTCAAGTTTAACCGATCCCTTACTCTTTTTAGCTACTGTTACCTTCTGTGCGCTGGCGCCTGCAAGAAGCAAAGCGAAGGCCAGCAAGGTCATAATTGTTCGTTTCATGTTACTTTTTGTTTGTTTGGTTTTGCGTTTGTTTTGACAGCATACACACGAAACGCCAAATCGTTCAATTTTATGCACTTTATTTTTCTTTAACCCGAAAACCTTTTTTCCCGTTGCAAAGGTAGCAGAAAACAATCAAACAGCCAAACGTTTCATGCATTTGCGGAGATGACACTTTGCAACAAGAATGACAGATTAGCTTACTACTTGAATTTTGGCCGACGCGCGAGAATCGCTTGAAATTGCTTCGGTGGCACTTTTCTACCCTCGGAGCGAGAAATGCGCTTAAATCGAATCTGCGGTGAAAATCAGCAAGTTACGAAACACTCTCTGGTGAATAAGCGTACCGGATTGACAACCGGACTTTACAAAACAACGTTCTTATTCGCCATTTTCGGCCTTTTTCGAGGGTAAACTCCTACAGCCAAGATTTCAAACGCACCGTGTTAAGTTGACAAAC
>ODAI014483480.1_pt1 | contig 21354 bp, 20 predicted proteins | sample 1539321 | NCBI WGS metagenome assembly ODAI01 (sample SAMN02144231, study PRJEB22623) | gut metagenome | biome: sheep rumen | host: Ovis aries | place: New Zealand | reverse complement strand
CAGATATGCGATCTCAGCGGTGCTGTCGATGAGCGTTCCGTAGGTTCCTCCCTTAATGATTACCGTTTCACCGCGAGTTGCATTGAATCTTCTTGTGCCGTAAGTATTGTATTTATAGCAGATACTGCCGACGAACTCTTCTATCTTTTCGTTATCAAATGTAAATTCACCGTCAGGATTAAGTGCCGGCCAGTCTCCGACTTTAATGAGCATGTTGGCGACAGCAGCTCCTTTTACAGGGATCTGCTCAGTTCCCATATCCAGAACTATGTCGCAGTTAAGCACACCCTCGAGCTTGGAGAAGTACTCTTTATCCGCTATCTCCTGCGCGGTGTAATCAATATCCGAAAGAAATGACTCCGGGACAGTTACGGTAATATCAGAACAATAAGTATATCTGTCCAGCTCGCTCACAACATGATCGAAGACCTCGTCGACATCCATTCTGGCCTTCTTGCCATCATACTCGGCAAAGCCCATCTCCGCATCTTTGACGATCTCATATACTCTGGGGTACTGTTTCTGATCCATGACATATTCGGAATTGCTGTAATATCTGTACAGCAGATCCTTGTCATAGGTGATGACGGGACTTACGGTAAGAAGCTGACGGCTCATCATCGCAGGAAGCCAGTTGTAGATATTCTGCTCCTTCATGGCATTCAGAACGCCGAGATCAAAATCCGCGTTCCAGCCGATATCTCCTGCTTTGACAGTCTTGGCGCTTCCGTCGGGAAACTCTATCATGATGACCGGCATTTCATACTGTGCTTTAAAGATCTCAGCAGCGCTGTGAGGATCGAGACCTGTAAGGTACGTATCACCGGCCCAGGTATTGGGAAGAAATCTTCCTCTGAAAGACATGGCGATATATATATATCCGCATACCAATAACAGGACCACAGCAATAACGGGAAGGCTTATCTTTAACACCTTCTCGATATGTGTGGATTTCGCTTTTTGTGCAGCTTCCGCTGCAAGCCCGGTCTCTGTTTTTGCATTCTTATCTTCTTCGTCCAAAGAGATTATGGTCGTCGAAGAAGTCTTACTGTCCGCCATACAGATCTATACCTTATTACTTATTTTCCTTCTTTGCGAGGTCGTCACCGTCGAATACATCGCTTATGGGGGCGCCTGCGGGAACCATCGGGAATACCTTGTCATCCTCGGGGATAACGATCTCTACAAGTACGGGAGCTTTGTAATCGATAGCTTCCTTAAGCTTAGATTCAACTTCATCGATCCTGGTGATCCTTACAGCCTTGCATCCAAGCGCTTCCGCAACCTTGCAGTAATCTACCGCGTCATTGAGAACGGTCTGGGAATATCTCTTTCCATAGAAAAGAGTCTGCCACTGTCTGACCATTCCGAGCACGTGATTGTTAACAACGACTTCGATGATGGGGATATTGTATCTCGAAGCTGTAGCCAGCTCGTTCATATTCATCCTGAAGCACCCGTCTCCTGCGATATTTACGCAGATATCATCAGGGCGTCCTACCTGAGCTCCGATACATGCACCGAGTCCGTATCCCATGGTTCCGAGTCCGCCGGAAGTGATGAATGTACGGGGCTTGGAATATCTGTAATACTGAGCAGCCCACATCTGATGCTGTCCTACATCGGTAGTGATAACAGCCTTTCCTTCAGTCACTTCGCAGAGTTTCTCGATAACGTAAGGGCATGAAAGCTCACTCTTATCATACTTGAGAGGGAACTTGCTCTTTAACTCATCGATCCTCGCCATCCACTCTTTGTGATTCTGCTTGGTGATGTTGGCATTAAGCCTGGGAAGGATATCCTTAAGGTCACCTACAAGGCCTACATCAGCGTGGATATTCTTATTGATCTCGGCAGCATCGATATCGATATGTACTATGGTAGCATTCTCGGCAAACTTTGAAGGATTGCCGATGACACGATCCGAGAATCTGGCGCCGAGAGTAAGGAGCAGATCGCACTCACTCACGCCAAGGTTGGATGCCTTGGTTCCGTGCATTCCGAGCATACCGGTGTATCTTTCGGATCCTCCGTCAAATGCACCCTTGCCCATAAGAGTATCGCATACAGGCGCATCAAGCAGGTCAGCAAGTTTTGCTATCTCTTCGGAAACTCCCGATATAACAGCTCCGCCGCCGACAAGTATATAAGGCTTATGTGCCTTGCAGAGAAGCTCTCCTATCTTAACGATATCAGCATCTGTGTATTTATCCTTTGACTTCGCACTCTTTCCGCCTTCGGGAACTCCTGCGGCAGGCTCGAATTCACAGGTGGCTGCGGTTACATCCTTGGTAATATCAACAAGCACGGGGCCGGGGCGTCCGGTCTTTGCAATCTCAAATGCTTTCCTTAATGTAGGTGCGAGATCGGCTACATTCTTTACGATGAAACCATGCTTGGTGATGGGCATCGTAACTCCTGCGATATCGATCTCCTGGAAGCTGTCCTTGCCGAGCATGGGAAGCGTAACATTGGCAGTGATAGCCACGATAGGAACGGAATCCATGTAAGCCGTAGCGATACCGGTTACAAGATTGGTTGCGCCGGGGCCGGATGTAGCCATGCAGACTCCGACTCTTCCTGTTGCTCTGGCATATCCGTCTGCAGCATGTGCAGCGCCCTGCTCGTGGCTGGTTAAGATATGTCTGATCTCATCCTGATGCTTATAGAGAGCATCATAGATATTAAGTATAGCTCCTCCGGGATAACCGAATACGGTGTCGACTCCCTGTTCTTTAAGACATTCAACAACTATTTCTGATCCGTTTAAAACCATTTCTCAAACTTCCTTTTTCTGTATATTGCAGGTTAATTCTTTCCGGGAACTTCAAGAACTGCGCCGCGGTTTCCGCTGGTGACGAGCTCTCTGTATCTGGCAAGATATCCGGTCGTAACCTTGGGCTCTCTGGGTTTCCAATTCTTCCTGCGCTCTGCAAGAACTTCGTCTGAAACAAGCACATCGAGCTTATTTGCCGGTATATCAACGCGTATGATATCACCTTCCTCTATGAGAGCGATGGGACCGCCGACTGCAGCCTCAGGTGATACATGTCCGATGGAAGCTCCTCTGGATGCACCGGAGAATCTTCCGTCCGTGATAAGTGCAACGGATGATCCAAGTCCCATTCCTGCGATAGCGGATGTGGGATTGAGCATCTCTCTCATACCGGGACCGCCTTTGGGTCCTTCATATCTGATAACAACGACATCTCCTGCAACGATCTTGCCGCCCTTTATCGCAGCGATAGCATCTTCCTCACAGTCAAATACTCTCGCGGGTCCTTCGTGTACAAGCATCTCGGGAGCAACTGCACTGCGCTTAACAACTCCCGAGTCAGGAGCGATATTGCCCTTGAGCACTGCGATACCGCCGGTCTCCGAATAAGGATTCTCAACAGGTCTGATGACCTCGGGATCCTTGTTGATGCAGTTCTTTATATTCTCGCCGATCGTGGTTGCATTAACGGTCATGCAATCAAGTTCGATAAGTCCCTTCTTGGAGAGTTCATTCATTACTGCATATACGCCGCCTGCCTCATTAAGATCCTCCATATAAGTAGGACCGGCGGGAGCAAGATGGCAAAGGTTGGGAGTAACTGCAGAAAGGTCATTTGCCATATCAAGATTAAGTTCAACTCCTGCTTCCTTTGCGATAGCGGGAATGTGAAGCATGGTATTGGTCGAACATCCGAGAGCCATGTCAACGGTGAGTGCATTCTTAAATGCCTTGGGAGTCATGATATCTCTGGGACGGATATTCTTCTCTACAAGCTCAACGATCTTCATTCCGGCATGTTTAGCCAGTCTGATCCTCTCGGAATATACAGCGGGAATAGTTCCGTTTCCTTTGAGTCCCATGCCGATCGCTTCGGTTAAACAGTTCATGGAATTCGCGGTATACATACCTGAGCACGATCCGCAGGTAGGGCAAACCTTTTCCTCAAACTCGGTAAGTTCCTCGTGAGTCATGGTGCCTGCAGCTACGCTTCCTACAGCCTCAAACATGGAAGAGAGGCTTCTCTTCTTGCCGTGTACATGGCCTGCGAGCATTGGTCCTCCGGATACGAATACGCTGGGAATATTTACTCTTGCGGCTGCCATGAGGAGTCCGGGTACATTCTTGTCACAGTTGGGGATACAAACAAGTCCGTCAAAACCGTGAGCCATCGCCATGCACTCTGTACTGTCGGCGATAAGGTCTCTGGTTACGAGACTGTATTTCATTCCTATATGTCCCATCGCGATACCGTCGCATACAGCGATAGCAGGAAATACGATAGGGGTTCCGCCGGCCATGGCAACTCCGAGCTTGACCGCATCTGCGATCTTATCAAGGTTCATATGTCCGGGTACTATCTCGTTATAAGAAGAGACGATACCGATGAGAGGTCTCTTTCTCTCCTCCTCGGTGATACCGAGTGCGTTCATCAGACTTCTGTGGGGCGCCTGTGCGTCTCCTACCTTAACCGAATCACTTCTCATGTTTTCTTCCTTTCAGTTTGTATTAAGCGAGTCTCTCACAGATGAGATCACCCATCTTGGTGCATCCTACTTTTTCGGTTCCCTCGGAATAGATATCTACAGTGCGATATCCGTCCTCGAGTACTTTCTTTACAGCCTTCTCTATGCTGTCTGCTTCTTTATCAAGGTCGAAACTGTATCTGAGCATCATGGCCGCAGAGAGGATCGTTGCTATGGGATTGGCGATATCCTGTCCTGCGATATCGGGTGCAGATCCGTGGCTGGGCTCATAGAGTCCGAACTTCGTGGTATTAAGCGATGCACTTGAGAGCATTCCGATAGATCCGGTTACCATGCTCGCCTCGTCGGAGAGGATATCTCCGAACATATTCTCGGTGAGAATTACATCAAACTGTGAGGGATCTCTTACCAGCTGCATCGCACAGTTATCTACAAGCATGTGCTCAAGCGCAACATCGGGATAATCCTTTGCGACTTCCTCGACAACAGCTCTCCAGAGTCTGGAAGAATCAAGCACGTTTGCCTTGTCGACACTGGTAACTTTCTTCTTTCTCTTCCGGGCTATCTCGAAGCCCTTGATAGCAATGCGTCTGATCTCTTCCTCGTTATACGTAAGGGAATCAAGTGCGGTGCGAAGTCCGTCAACCACCTTGGTCTCTCTCTTGCCGAAATAAAGTCCGCCGGTGAGTTCGCGCATGATGAGCATATCGAAGCCCTTGGCGCTGATGCTCTCCTTTAAAGGACAGCTTCCCGCAAGCTCGGGATAAAGATATGCAGGACGAAGATTTGCAAAGAGTCCGAGTTCCTTCCTGATGCGAAGAAGTCCTGCTTCAGGTCTCTTCTCGGGAGGCAGCTTATACCAGGGTGAGGTGGATGTATTGCCACCGATGGAGCCCATAAGTACAGCATCCGCAGACTTTGCAACAGCGACAGCTTCATCGGTAAGAGGCTCACCGCATGCATCTATCGATGCTCCTCCCATGAGGATATCAGTAAATACAAAGCTGTGGCCGTAGATGTCAGCCACTTTTTCCAGAACCTTTTTTGCCTGAGAAACAATCTCGGGGCCAATGCCGTCCCCGGGTATGCAGGTGATCTTAAATTCCATAATCATACGCCTCCGGTAGAAAAAGTTTTTTCTTTATAAATGCGTAATGACTACTTTATATGATTTTTCTTAGAAATTCAAGGGATAGAATTAATATATTTTAAGACCTGTTCATGATCTTTCTTATCTTTGAAATATCCAGATTTTCCCTGATGGCTTTTTCAAGGGTATCGAACTGCTTTTCCCTGTATTCTTTGCGGTCGTAAGGGGATCCGCAGTCTGTTTCTTCATCTGATGTATATTCTTCGCCGTCCAGCATGACCTTCTTTTGCTTTTTACGCTCGGAAAGACTGTCCTCCTCCTCGATATCTATATCCAGGTAAGGCATAACTCCCAGAACGGGAATGCCGGTAAGCTGCTCTATCTGAGCTATACCGGGAGTAAGGATGGACCTGTCTCCGCGGAATTTATTGATGATGATCCCCTTAATGCGCGCCCTTTCGCTCTCCTCAAGGAGCATTACAGTGCCGTAGATCTGCGCAAATACGCCGCCCGGATTGATATCCGCAACAAGGAGTACGGGAGCATCAAACATCTCTGCGATGCCCATATTTACGATATCATTCTGCTTAAGGTTTATCTCGGCCGGACTTCCGGCACCTTCGATGACTATGGCATCGTACTCATTTTCAAGTTTTTCAAATGCTCTTTTGATATCCGGGATGAGCTTTGTCTTGTAAGCAAAGTAATCAACGGCTTTCATATTGCCGATGGACTTGCCGTTTACGATCACTTCGGAGCCCACTGTGCTGTCAGGCTTTAAAACTATCGGGTTCATCGCATAGGTCGGCTTGACCCCCGCAGCCTCCGCCTGAACAGCCTGCGCACGGCTGATCTCATCACCGTTCTCGGTGATATAGGAGAATCTGGACATATTCTGTGATTTAAAAGGAGCGCATTTAATGCCATCTTTGTATAGAAAGCGCAATAATCCCGCAGTTATTATGCTCTTTCCCACTCCGGACATCGTCCCCTGTATCATTATCCTGTCAGCCATTTCTTATCTCCCGTATTGATTCTATGAGTTCATCGTTTTCTTTGGCACTCCTGATCCCGATCCGGTAATATCCATTCTCGGGTATACCCCTGAAATTATCGCATTTTCTGATCATGATCCCCTTTTCTGTAAGGCGCTCGCAAAGATCCGCAGCCGCTTCAAAAAAGATATAATTAACATCGGTCTCAAACACTCTGCATCCCAAAGACGCAAGAAGGTCCGAAACTCTCTTAGTCTCTTGAGATACAAAGGAAATACTCTTTGATATAAACTCCTTTTCCGATACGGCCGCGATCCCGGCATACTCGGAGGGAGATGAAATATTCCACTCCGGAAGCATGTCATGCAAAGAAACAGCAGCCTCAACATCCGAGCATAAAGCATATCCGAGCCTGAGCCCTGCCGCGCAGAAAAGCTTTGTAAAGGATCTGAGTATATATACAACTGTAGAACCTGTGTCATTCAGGATACTCTTTATGGAGCGCGTAGCGCATTCAGCCGAGAATCCCAAGAATGCTTCATCGCATATTATGTCGCAGCCCGTCTCTTTGCAGGCTTCTGCGATCGATTCCAGGATTTCCCGCTTAATGATCCGGCCTGTTGGATTTAAAGGGTTACAGATGATAAAAACATCCGGTCTGATATCAAGGATGGACTTGGGTGTCTCATCTGATGCATCAAAGCCGTCCCCGGGATCCGCATAATACAGATCACAGCCTGCGGCAGCAAAAGCTCTCTCATATCCTCCGAAGCAGGGAGATTGGATAAGCACTTTCCTGCCTGTATATATACGCGCAAGACCACAGATAAGTTCACTGACACCGGAACCCGGAACGATGCGATCTGCCAGATCACCATTGTCTCCGGATGAATATCTGTAACTTTCATAAAGAGATAATGATTCGTGCAATCTGTGATATAAAGGATCCGGGTATCTGCCGCTGTTAAGGATGCCATTACATGCAGCATCAAACACAGACTTAGGAATGCCAAACGGATTAAGGCTTGTTGAAAAATCAAGCCTGATATCCTTACCATATGTATTTCCGCCATGTTCAGATACTGATCTCACTTCAAGATCACTCCATAGATCAAAATCATTATCGCTGTCCTTAGGATGGCGCCCGTGACCAGAGCAAGAAATGCCGTGACGAGCATCATATCATTGGCACGCTTAACATCCGCTCTTTCTATATCTCTAATATCGTCCCCGATATATTTCTTTTCTTTCATCACGCCGAAATAGCTGGCATTACCGCCAAGCCTCAGTCCGAGTGCACCGGCACATGCGCTTTCGGTCTGTGCGGAATTGGGACTCTCATGATTCCTTCTGTCCCTCATCCATATGCGGAATGCATCCTTCCCATTACGACCGCAGATAAATGCAGAGACGCAAAAGAAAAATCCGGCTATCCTCGAAGGGATGAAATTAAACACGTCATCGATCCTGGCAGCTGTCCTTCCGAAGTAGAGGTATTTATCGCTCTTATACCCTATCATCGAGTCGAGAGTATTGACCGCTTTGTATGTAAGTGCCAATACCGGTCCACCGATAAAGAGATAAAAAAGAGGCGAAACGATTCCGTCTGTTGTACTTTCTGCAACTGTCTCAACCGCAGCCCTCAACACTCCCGCTTCATCAAGCGCCGCCGTGTCCCTTCCCACGATTGCGGAAACAGCTTTTCTCCCTCCGTCGATCCCTTCGGCTGCAAGAGCCCGGACCACATTCATGCTCTCCTTCTTAAGGTCTCCCATTGCAAGCGTGGTATCTGCAAGTATCACTGATATTGCAATATACGCATAAATTCCCAGATATCTGTATGTCAAAAACAGCAATCCGCCTGAGACTGTAAATGTGACGACTATAGTGATGATCGCGGATACGGCTCCCCTTATAAACAGCCTGCGGGGCGCAGCGCCCGGTTTATTTAATCTCTTATCAAAAAAGCTTATAAGCCTGCCTATAAAACACACAGGATGGAATCTTCCGATCGGATCTCCGAAAAGGATATCAAGAATAAATCCGACAGAGATGATGATGCATAAGATATATGTATTATCAAGAGGTCCCGTCATTTGATCTTCATCCCTATACCGCAGACCACTCTTATCACTTCATCCGCTTTGCCGGAAAGCCTGCACATGATCCTTCCAACGGTCTCTCTGTAGAGATTCTCCTTCTTATCAAGAGGAATAATACCGCTCCCCACTTCATCGCAGATAATGACTATATCGGGATTGATGCCTGTAATACGCTCTATAAGCGGATCCGGATCGGCATCGTTAAATATGCAGTCTCTGATAAATAAGTGAAGACCTGAAATGCATTTAATATCGCTGTCGCAGATATCCGAAAGCCTTTTACCATCTCCGAAGCTGACTATATCGCATTCTTTAATGCCAAGCTTCGATATGGCATATTGTGTTTTGCCCTGATACGCTCCGCCCGTTATCACTTTCATATCAGATAAATCCCTTCAAGATCATATATACCGCAATCGCAGCTGCGCCAAGAGCTTCCGACATACAAAGTAACCATCCCGCAGTATCTCCCGTAACTCCGCCGAACGCAGTATCAGTCATCCTGTAATACCTGATAAACAGCACTCCCTGTAAGAAAAAGAATACAAGTCCAAGTATGATATCGTAAGCGAACAGAGTTCCCATCGAAGCAGTCATAAACAATACCGGAAGGATCGATCTCTTAAGAGTGCCCGATGCAGTGATACCATAGAGCATCCCTGATCTCTTTGCTTTGGGAAAAACAAGAGATGTATATGCACTGAGGGACCTGGAAAAAACAAATACAGACACGATGACCGCAGACTTCAAAAACGCTGCAGTACTCATATCCGCGAAATCACTTCCCGCAATATACATTACGCAGACAAATGAAAACAGGATATATACTATGATACCGATAACCGCAAAAGCCCCGCAGTGCGGATCGTCCATTATCCTGATCCTCTCATCTTTGGGCTTATATGACCTCAGCGCATCGGTCGTATCCATGAATCCGTCTGCATGAATGCCGCCGGTATAAACTATCGGTAATATGATACAGAGTGCGGAAATGACTATAGGATTAAAAGAAAGCACCGCGCTTAGGAAAACAAGCGCAGCCTCAATTATGCCAAGGACCAGCCCAACCAGCGGAAAAAAGCAAAGAGTATATGAACTTTCCTTTTCGGAAGTTTTGAAAAACGGCATCGGTATGCGTGAATATAGCGAAAAAGCAAGAATAAGCGATCTAAACACCTGATCCTCCCTTGATGCAGACAGGTATGCCGCATCTCATCTCATATACCGCATCTGCGATCTGAGCGATCATCTGCATGAGTTCACCGAGATTACGGATATAGTCTTCCGTCATCTCTTCATATATGCAGCCGTCCGAAAAGACATCATTGCTCACGATGATGATATTATCGCATGAATCCGCCAACTGTTTGATGTCTGCAAATACCTTGTCAAAAATCTCGGGACAAAAGCCATTATCAAACATCTCATTGGCGACAAGAGTTGATAAACATTCAAGAAGAACCGTAGGACTCGTCTTACCTGCGAGCAAACCGATATCGGTCTTTTGCTCGCACAGGTCGAATCCCTTTCCGGCTCTTCTCCTTTTGTGATCCGCTATTCGTTTCTTTGCAGCTTCGGAATCCGATTCCATAGTTGCAAGATATGTTCTTTCTCCGGCTCCCGAAAGATCCAGGGCCAGCCTTTCAGCGTATTCGGATTTGCCGCAGGAGGCTCCTCCGCATACGAGTATGATCATAATCTCTCGTATCCGTCCATATGGATGTCTTCGAAAGTTGCAGCATCTCTGTATGCTGTAAGCACCATCTTGAAAAGCATGTAAGCCATGACAGCGCCGGTTCCCTCTCCGAGCGAAAGATCTGCGTGGATGGGAGCGCTCATTCCCATCTCCTCATGTATCATGGATACAGCGGGCTCCTTACCGCAATGGCCGGGAAGGATATATGCTGCGACATCGGGGCAGAGTCTGTAAGCTGCAAGTGCCGCGGCCGAAGAGATAACACCGTCGGTTACAATGGGTACATTCCTGGAAGCTGCTCCAAGGATAGCTCCGATGATACCTGCGATATCAAGTCCGCCGAGGTTGGTGAGAAGTCTTAATACTTCTTCGTCTCCCTCTGCCTTTACATCCACTTCAAATCCGTTCTTAACGAGTCCGTATCTTACGACTTCGATCTTCTTGGAAAGACCCTTATCACTAAGTCCCGATCCTCTGCCTACGGTCTCCTCGGGCGCAATGCCGAGAAGTGCGGATGCTATCGTTGCACTGGTAGTGGTATTTCCTATTCCCGCCTCTCCGACGAGGATGATCTTTGCGCCTTTATCAATAGCCTTAACAGCCTCTGTAAATCCGCACTCTATCGCACTGATGAGTTCCTCTTCGCTCATAGCGGGAGCTTTGAGGAAGTTCTCGGTTCCCTTCTTTACATTCCTGTCGACAACGCCAATCTCAGCTTCCTCGTCTCCTCTTAAAAGGATATCGAATACGGCATCTCTGGCATCATCGGTCATACCAAGATCTATAACGCGTACTGCGCATCCGGCATCCGCAGCCAGACATCCTACGGCAGACTTTCCGGTGGCGATATTTCTCGCGATATTACCGGTTATATAACTCTCGGACTGGGTGACTCCCTCCTCGACTATACCGTTATCAGCGCAGAAAACAAGAAGCTGTGCGGGATCTACAGCTATATCTGCAGAGCGTGTAGCTCCGGCAGCTTTCTTGATCCATTCTTCAAATACTCCGAGTCCGTCGAGCGGCTTTGCGATATCATCAAGCCTTGCTGCAGCCTTGGCGATCGCACCTTCATCTGCGGGCCCCACCTGATTTCTCATTTCGTCGAGTTTTTGTACGAGTTCTTCCTTCATTCCATCCTCCGATCTTACTAATCAAAGATTTCCGAAGCACTAAGGCTCCTCAGGTAACCGTATACATCGAAGTCATAGACCTCTTGAAGTAGATTATACGACAAAATCTCCTTTTTTTCTCCCTTTTTTACAATTTTTCCGTTCTTCATGAAGATAAGAGTATCCGACAATCTGAGCGCCAGATTGATATCATGATAAACGCCTATAAGGGTATGTCCCTCCTCTGAGCCCCATTCCTTCAGATACTCGGAAAGCTCGGCCTGAACCTTGAGATCGAGGTGATTCATGGGCTCATCAAGCATAAGGATGGGCGTCTCCTGAGCAAAAGTCCTCGCAAGGAATACTCTCTGCAGCTCGCCTCCGGACAATTCCGACAGATTCCTGTCCGCCATATGAAGAGCTCCCGTTCTCTTAAGCGCTTCTTCGGCAGCTGTCCTGTCTTCGTCATTGTATCCGCCGAAGAGATCATTTCCGTGAGCAAACCTTCCCATAAGAACGGTATCAAATACGGAATAAGAGAAATAAACCTGAGATATCTGGCTCATGAGTGCAACCGAAGACGCGATCTCTTTTCTCTTAAGGCGGGACAATTCCCTGCCGCCGACTCTGATATCTCCGGAAAAGGGTATCATTCCCGCAAGAGTCCTAAGGAGAGTACTCTTTCCGCATCCGTTACTTCCGAGCACAGCAACGCTTGATCCTTCATCTATATCAAAAGTGATATCACTGATGATGGGATGAGAATCAAGGTATTTCTTATCATATGCACTTCTTACGTTTTCACACGAAAATGCTTTCATTTTCTCTTGTATTTCTTACCCGATCCGAAGTATATCCAGAGGAAGAAGGGTGCTCCGAGAAGCGCTGTAACAGCACCTACCGGGATCTCCTGCGGCGAGAGTACCATCCTGGCAGCAAAGTCAGCCAGTATCATAAATGCTCCTCCCAGCAGGCCGCTCATCGGGATAACGTATTTATGCGAAGGTCCGAAAATACGCCTTACGGCGTGAGGTGCCGCAAGGTCGATAAATCCTATAACGCCGGTAAAACAAACAGCGCATCCTGTCAGTATCGAAGCCAGTATTAAAAGTACGATCCTTCCCTTTTTGGTATCAACTCCCACTCCCTGCGCCGTCTCATCTCCGAAGCTCATAAGATCGAGCTGCTTATGGAACATGAATGCCATAATGCAACCGATGACGCATACGGTTGCGAGTATTCCGACATGTGTCCATCTTCTTCCCGCAAAGGAACCCATCTGCCAGAGTATGAGCCTCTGCATATGCTTCGACTTGATTGCCGAAACAAGCGTAAGACATGCATTGGTGAATAGTGAAGTGATCATTCCGAAAAGTATGATCGTATGACTCTTAAGATTGCCATCGAGTCTGGATGAAAAGAATATGACCAGAAGTACTGTGCCGAGACCGAATACGAATCCGGTAACAGGCAAGAGTAAAAAGCTTAAGAAAGTGCTCTGTATCTCAAGAGCGATGATGATCCCAGCGCCCAATGAAGCTCCTGATGAAACGCCGAGAGTATATGATGAAGCCAATGGGTTCTGCAAAAGGGACTGCACTATAGCTCCGCTGACCGATAAAAGTGCACCTGCAAAAAATGCCGTAAACACTCTCGGCATGCGGATCTCCCAGACAATAGATACGATCGATGCATCGACAGATTCCGGGAGTTCCCTTCCAAAAAGCTGATTGAGAATAACAGAGATCACACCGGCAGGGGAAGTGGAGACACTTCCCACTCCCACTGCCAGTACCAGAGCAAAGGCTGCAAAAACACATGCCAGACCTGCATATATTCTGTTTTTATCCTTTACTCTCTTCATTAAATTTATGCTGCGGGACGATACTGCTCAGCATCAGCGAAGTACTCAGGGTAGATTGCCTCTGCCATATCGATAAGCGCATAGATGATGTGGTGGTTGGGCTGGTTAACCTGATCGGAATCAAGCTGATATACTGCCCGGTCCTTGATAGCGGTTACATTCTCCCATCCGCTCATTCCGAGAAGTACATTGATAACGTCAGGGGTGTACATATCGGCGGTAAGGATTACCTGAGGATCAGCACCTACGCAGAACTCCTCCTCAAGAGCGGGCCACTGAGAATCGCTGTCTCCTGCGATATTTTTAGCGCCTACGATCTCAAGCATCTCGTTGATATAGGTGCCGGGGCCTGCGCTGTAGATGGTAGGATAATCAGCAGAGGGAGTGAAAAGCTCGAAAAGAACAGTCTTCTTCTCTTCCTCAGGGATGGTCTTGGCGATCTCGGAGATTCCGTTTATAGCCTTCTCCATATCTGCCACAAAGCCTTCAGCCTCTTCATTCTTGTCTACGCAAGCGCCGATGAAACGGAGATCCTCTTTGATAGCTTCGATGGAAGAACTGCTGGGGATCTCGGCAACGCAGATATTAGCGTTTCTAACTGCTGCAAATACATCGGTACCGTCCTTGGAGCTCATACCGGAAGTAAATACGATATCGGGCTTAAGAGCTACGAGCTGCTCCTGATCGGGAGTCATCATGTTCATGTAGAGAACATCGTCCTTAAGCTCTGTGCCGTAAGAAGCCTGTGAGTTGGTATCTGCAGCGACGATCTTGTCAGCGAGTCCCATGTCGATGAGAACTCTGGTTACAGAGGGTGCCATGGATACGATGGTTCCGATCTCTTCGGGAACTACGATATCATTTCCGCTTCTGTCCTTGGAAGGCTTCTCTGCCTTGGCAGGCTCAGCGGGCTCTGCTTCCTTGTCTTCTGCAGGCTGTGCTGCAGGCTCGGTTACATCGGTGGTGGTCTGTGTGTCAGTTGCGGGGGTTGCAGGAGCGCTCTGTCCGCATCCTGCGAGTACGAAAGCCGAAACGAGTGCTGCGGCGATCGCTTTGGTAAAACGTTTTTTCATCTTGTCTCCTTCTTTGGCGTGCAGTCCCGTGACCGGCGGGTATACATGCCACATTTTTCTGCTGTACTGCTTTCATGATAAACACATGAAAAAAGCCGCTTTCGCGGCACACAAAAAGCAGAAGTCCATCATGACTTCCGGCACTTCTCCCTGGTCCCGGGGAGCTTTGCGTACCTGTATATGCGCTGGTATCCGGCTCGGTTTGCACATTGCAACCTGCACTACATCGCCAGTCCACGACGGTTTCATACAGTCTTAGCTCACCACACGGTAGCGGCACTGTCCGGGATTCACACCCGAGTTCCCAATTAAGCGATCCTTGGTCGGACAACCACGACCGCACACACATACGGTGAAGAGTATACAGTATCCCGCAAACATCGTCAATCCTATAAAAATGAGGGTAAATATGCATATGATATAGCGAATTGGATTCAATAATGATATACTTTTAGAAAAGATTCGCGTATAAAGGAGCCAAACACATGACTTTACAGGAATCAGGAGAAATGTACTTAGAGACCATATATGTCCTGTCACAGGAATCCGACGAAGTCCGTGCGATCGATATCGGCGAATACATGGGATTTTCAAAGCCGTCTGTAAGCCGCGCTCTCGGTATACTTAAAGATGACGGATATGTGGTCAAGGACGAAAACGGATTCATCAAGCTGACTTCAGCCGGTGAAAAGATAGCAAAAAATATCTACGAAAGACATACTATACTCACCAACGTACTCATGTCGATCGGCGTGGATGAAAAGACTGCTTCCGAGGATGCATGCAGAGTTGAGCATTATATAAGCGACAAAACATTCAATGCCATCAAGGCTCACATAAAAGAACATTCTAAATAACGAAAAGCGGCGTGGATGCTTCCCCGCCGTTTCTATATCCGTATCAGTATCTCTTTATGATGCAGCTCCGGGCTTTTCAACCTTGCTGATCGCCGACTTTTCCATAGGGATGCGGCAGTTCTTATTGTTTCCGAACTCTACGATGACCATATCTCCGTCAATGTCAATGATCGATCCGTAGAAACCGGAAGTGGTGCATACGATATCCCCGACTTCAAGATTGGAAAGAAGCTCTTGCATGCGCTTGCGCTCCTTATTCTGCGGTCTCATGAAGATAAAGTAAAGAACAGCGAAAAGTCCGCCGTAAACAACGATCATTGCGATAAGGCTTCCGCCTGCTCCTGCGGTTCCGGCAGCTGCTTCTTCAGTTAAAAGCATAAATTCATTCATTTAAGATACCTCCGTAACAAAACTATTGTAAATCATACAGGAAAAAGCCTATGTTTGCAAGGAATATTTACTCTTCTCCCGCTCTCATCGACTCAATCATCGAAGTCTTATAAGCCTTAAATCTGCCCTCATCAAGTGCATCTCTTATCTCCTGCATCATATGATTGTAGAAGTAGAGATTGTGGAGCACACAAAGTCTAAGGCCCAGCATCTCACCGGATTTATGGAGATGCCTGATATATGCTCTGGAATATCTCCTGCAGGCAGGGCATCCGCAGCCCTCTTCAACAGGGCCCATATCCGAAGCATATTTCGCATTGTTTATATTTATCTTGCCGCTGTGCGTATAGAGATGTCCGTGCCGGCCGTTTCTCGAAGGATATACGCAGTCAAAGAAATCAACTCCTCTGTCTACCGATTCGAGGATATTCTCAGGAGTTCCGACACCCATGAGATAAGTCGGCTTATCCTTGGGAAGATAAGGCGTGACTTCCTCTATGACATGATACATTTCTTCATGTGTCTCTCCGACAGCAAGGCCTCCTATAGCATAGCCGTCCAGATCCATTTCCGAAATGCGTTTGGCATGGTCTATCCTGATATCATCATACACCGCACCCTGATTGATGCCGAAAAGAAGCTGATTGGGATTGATGGTATCGGGAAGCTCCGAAAGCCTCTCCATCTCATTTTTGCAGCGTTCAAGCCATCTGGTAGTTCTTTCAACAGACGGCTTTACATATTCTTTATCCGCTTTGGCGGGTGCGCACTCATCAAATGCCATCGCTATGGTGGAGCCGAGGTTGGACTGAATGCGTATGCTCTCCTCCGGTCCCATGAAGATCTTGTGACCGTCTATATGCGAGCGGAACTCAACTCCCTCCTCCCTGATCTTTCTGAGTGATGCAAGAGAAAATACCTGGAATCCGCCGGAATCTGTAAGTATCGGGCCGTTCCAGCCCATAAACTTATGGAGTCCGCCGAGGCTCTTGATATGCTCGTCTCCCGTCCTTACATGGAGATGATAAGTATTGGAAAGCTCTATCTGGCATCCGATGGACTCGAGATCCTCCGCGCCGACTGCTCCCTTGATGGCACCTACAGTACCTACATTCATAAAAAGAGGGGTCTGCACTGTCCCGCGGTTAGTGGTGAATTCCGCGCGTTTTGCGGCCCCTTCAGTCTTTAATACCTTGTATGAAGCCTTCAAAGCTTCTCCTCCCAGAATTCCTCCAGTGTCATATTGTTATCATACATATATGTCGCGGCATTCACTCCGACATATCTGAAATGCCACGGTTCGTATTTGATCTCGGTGATATATTCCTTATCCTTGGGATATCTCAGGATAAAGCCGTACTTGTGTGCATTCTCCGCAAGCCACTTTCCGCCTCCGGTCTCACCGAAACCCTCGGAAAGAGTATCATATCCGTCAGCCAGAAGATCAAGTGCCAGCCCTACCTGATGCTCACTGGCTCCGGGTATCGTTATCGACTGTGAAGAAAGGTTATAAGCATCGAGGTATGAATAACCTCTCGACATATAGCTCTTGATCCTGTACTGGAACAGGAATTCCTGATATTCATTGGTCCTGTAAGGTGAACGTACAGTGATGTTGAACCCTTCACTCTTGGCATCCTGAAGCATGGCGACGAAATCGGGGATGATCCTCTCGTCGCACTGGATATTTCCTCCGAGCGATCCGAGGGGAAATTCGTATCCTTCGGGAATGAAATGCTGCTTGTTGATGAGCATTATACGCCAGTCATCACGGTCAAAATCGTAATTGCCGTCAGCTTCTGTCCTTATGTCGGAAGCGATATAGCCAATCTCAGAAAGAATGCTGTCAGCATCGATACCGCTGATATCAACACCTTCCTCCGACTCTCCGCCGGCTTCATCACCTGAGAGCGTCATATAATCCATATCTTCACTGTTGGAATATTTCCCGGACTCATCAACCGTGATCCGCTCAACCTCATCCTCGCTGACCAAAGCTACGGAAGTATCGAGAGTTCCGAAGTCGACCATCACCGGAGCATTTCCCGATCCTCCGAATATCGGAAACGAGAAACTGCTGAAGGCTGCCGCCGAAAAGACGGAAAAGCACATCATAGCGATCTTTTTGGATCTGCCTCCGAGCCAGAGTCCCAGACGCACAAAGAAAAGCGATATGAAAAGAGCAGGTATCGCAAAGAACCTGCAAAGCTTACTCTTTCTTCCGAAAGATACAAGCTTCTTTCTTACTTTTTCTTCGGGCGTCAGTTCAAACATCCTAAGACTTACTCCTCAACAGGTGCTGCGATCTTGTGGAACAGGATGCAGTTGGGAAGTGCAACGGGGATCGGCGGTCCGTTCATGATCATAGTGCCGTTCTTGAGATCTATCTTAAAGAATGTAAGGTCATTGGTCTCGTGATTGAGCGATACGAGGAACTCATTGTTGGGGAAGAACTCGGCATCCTTCGGATACTCACCGGCTACGGGAAGAAGGAATATCTGCTTGATCTTACCGGTCTCCTGATCAACCTTGTAAACGCCGACGGAATTGTCTCCCGCTACGGAAGTGAGCAGATACTTATAATCAGAGCTGAATGACAGAGCACTTGCTGAATATGTGCTTCCGCTTACAAGCTCAATGATACGCTCTGACTGGATCTTCTCGAATACAGGAAGATCGTCGACGATCTTGTATGAATAAACATCGATATCACAGGTCTGCTCATGAACGATATAGATGAATCTGCCGTCTCCGGAGATCTTGATATGTCTGGGAGCCGACTCTATCTCACTTCTGATGATATCAACGAGTCTTACTTTTCCCTCTTTGAGGTCGAGGCTGTAGACATTGACATGATCCATTCCCTCATCGGCTACGAGAAGGTACTTATTGTCATGGGTCATACGTGCGCAGTTGATATGCGGTCTGAAGTTTCGCTCCGCCATGCTTCCGAGGCCCTTATGGAATACCTCATCGGTGATCTTGCCAACAGCACCGTTCTCCTTTAAGTGAAGCACAGTGAGCTTTCCGTCGTGATAACCTGCAACGAACAGATACTGATCGGTGTAATCTGTAGAGAGATAGCATCCGCGCATTCCGTTGATGGGCGCAAAATTAAGCATCTTCAGTGTTCCGTCAGGCTGGATAGCGTAGGACTCTACGCCCATATCCGTGATGGAATACAGATATTTTCCGTTGTGAGATATGGTGAGATATGAAGAATTGGATATCTCGACCTTATCCTTCTCCTTGAAACGTCCGTTTTTCATGTCCACATCATAGATCTTTATACCGTGGCTGTCTCCCATGGTATAGGTTGATACGTATGCGACATACTTTTCTCTGGCCATATTTCCTTTCCTTTCGCGGTTTATCCAAAACCACAATTTATTTTAGTATTTTTATTTTCTTTTTCAAGATTTAACTTTTATAAAGTTTGAGCAGATTATCAAGTTTGGCACTGCTCCCCTTAAGAAGCGCATCGAGGACTGTTATAGCGCACATGCTCTCCATCACTACCACTGCTCTGGGGACGATCACGGGATCGTGCCTGCCCTTGATATTTACATCAGTCTCTTTACCGTCCTTTGTAACGGTTTCCTGAGTCATCGCTATGGAAGGAGTCGGCTTAACATGAGCTCTTATGATTATCTCCGATCCGTCACTGATACCGCCTAAGATCCCGCCGGAGTGATTGGTCTTTTTGACTATATTTCCGTTTTCGATACGGAAAGCATCATTATTCCCGGATCCGGTCCTGCTGCTGACCTCTATGCCGTCACCGATCTCGACTGCTTTGACAGCTCCTATGCTCATTACCGCTCCTGCGAGCATGGCATCGAGTTTCTCGAATACCGGATCTCCGACTCCTGCGGGGACTCCGTTTATACGGCATTCCATGCATCCGCCTGTAGAATTCATCTCGCTTTTAAGCTTTTCGATGTATTCCATCGCCCTTTTATCGGCTTCCTCATCGGGCATTCCGGTCGGGGTTTTTAGCGATGTTTCACGGCGTCTCTTTGAAAATTCGTCGCGTGAAACGCTTGATTTTCCGTTCTGTGAAACATTTTCGTAGTCATACCGTGAAACATCTGCCTGTATATCTCCTATGGATACGGTATATGCTTCAACCTTTATCCCGAGCTCCGCAAGTACCTTGGCGGCAACAGCTCCCGCAGCTACGCGTCCTATGGTCTCACGTCCCGAGCTTCTGCCGCCTCCGCGGTAATCTCTGAAGCCGTACTTGGCATCAAAGGTATAATCTGCATGTCCGGGTCTGTATATATCCTTTATCTCATCATAGTCACCGGATCTCTGAGATGTGTTTCTCACCATGATCTGGATGGGAGCACCGGTCGTCCTGCCTTCAAATACACCGGAAAGGATCTCGGGCTTATCATCCTCCCTGCGAGGGGTTGAAGCTGCATTCCTTCCGGGCTTTCTCCTGTCGAGGTATAAAGCGATATCATCCTCTGACAAGGGCACTCCCGCCGGGCATCCGTCTATCGTGACGCCGAGTGCGGGGCCGTGCGACTCACCCCAGGTGCTTATCGTAAATATTTTTCCGAAGCTTGACCCTGCCATAATAATTATCCTTTAAGATCAGCACTTTTCAGGCGCGACCTTTCTTTTTATCTTCCTTCAGCATCTGCCTTATAGCTTTAAAGGTTTCCTTTTCACCCTTGTCAGCCAGCATCCGCAGATAAAACTCAAGATCTTTCGACGTATTGGGATGCATCGGTGCCTTCTCTATCCCTGAGAGAAAGTACTTCAGCGAATCATCATCCTTATAGTTCTTGCCGCAATATACTTTCGATGCGGCTATGCGGTCCATTATCATCTCTGCCAGGTATTTCTTGGGCATCTCAACAGGGATGAGGACCGGAGCATCGGGGTCCTTGCCTCGAACATTGTAATCTATCCAGTATTCGTAATGATGCTTATTTCTGCCCTTGTGATGAAGCCATGCGGATGAATATCCTATCGCTTCTCTTTCTGCATTGTTGGGGCTCCTGGTCCCCTGGAAATACTTCGCACCTACAATAAATTCTGAGGGCGAATATTTCGACAGATCGTGCATCAGTCCCTGTCTGATGAGACCGATCCTGAAACAGTGCTTTCTAACCAGTCTCCTGTGTCTGTTTATAGTCCTTAAATGTCCTATTGCGCCTTTTATATTACTCATTTCGAAGTCCCGTAAAAGCAGATGCATCTCGAGGGAAGGCTGATCGTATGATCATCTTCATCACATACAGGTTCTGAACCTGTAGAGCTGATCAGCGTCCAGCGGTATCCCTTAGGAAGCTTGGGAAGCGCAAGTTTCCTCACATCCCAGTGCATGTTAACACCTATATACAGAAGGCTTTCGGCAGCATCTTCGCTGGTGATCTTTCCATCTCCCGAAGCATAAGCTCCGCAGTACATAAGTCCGAAAGATCTGGAAAAGCTCTCGGTATTGGCCTTCCACGCGCTCTCTCCGTGGTACGAAAGATCCGGATATCCACAGCTCTCACGGTCCATAAGGGTAAGCTCAGAGGGCATATGGATCACAGGGTTATCACGCCGCAGCGTAACAAGGAATCTGAAGTAATCTGTAATATCGCTGTTCTTTGCGGCATCTTTCCAATCAAGCCAGGTAACGGCATTGTCGAGGCAGTAGGGATTGTTATTTCCTTTCTGCGAATTGGCGAACT
>ODAI014711678.1_pt1 | contig 21357 bp, 17 predicted proteins | sample 1539321 | NCBI WGS metagenome assembly ODAI01 (sample SAMN02144231, study PRJEB22623) | gut metagenome | biome: sheep rumen | host: Ovis aries | place: New Zealand | reverse complement strand
CGTCTTCTCCCAGGCCGTCAAACAGCTTGCACTGGTGGTTTATCTCCAGCTTGTTCCAGCCCATATGCGGTATGATGAGATCGGGGTCGGTTATCCTGTCAACATACCCCTCGATAAGCCCGAGCCCCTTTCTCTCTTCAAACTCATAGCTCTTTTCAAACAGCAGCTGCATCCCGAGGCATATCCCCAGGAACGGCTTTGATGCCGCAGCCTGCTTTATAGCGTCAACAAGGCCGCTCAGCTCCAGCATATTCATAGCCCACGGAAAAGCTCCCACTCCCGGAAGTATCACCGCATCAGCCTGAGCTATCACCTCTTTTTTATCGGTGAGCCTGCTGTCATATCCCAGATGATCGAGCGCATTTTTTACTGAAAAAATATTTCCTGCGCCGTAGTCGATTATCGCTATCATTATAAAACTCCCTTGGTCGAAAGCACTCCGCCGCCCGTCTGCTTCATAGCGTCCCTGAGTGCGTGTGCGGCCGCCTTGAACATTGCCTCGATCTTGTGGTGATCGTTCTTTCCGTAATACTCCATTATGTGCAGAGTAATACCTGCATTGAAAGCGAACGCCCTGAAAAACTCCTCGGTCAGGCAGGTGTCAAATCCACCTACCCTGTCATCGCTGAACTCAGCATTGAACACAAGAAAAGGCCTAGCGCTGATATCGAGCGAGCAGAAACACAGCGCCTCGTCCATAGGCACATAAGCTGAACCGTAGCGTGCTATACCGCCCTTGTCGCCCAGCGCCTCTGCGAATGCCTTACCGATGCAGATGCCGACGTCCTCGACAGAATGATGCCCGTCAACATAAAGGTCGCCCTTGCATTTCACATCGAGATCGATCCCGCTGTGAACACCGAAGGCCGTGAGCATATGGTCAAAAAAGCCGATGCCCGTATCAATATTCACCTTGCCCTCGCCGTCAAGCTTCACGAACACTTCAATGTCCGTCTCCTTAGTCTTTCTCTTGATTTCGGAAACTCTCATCTTAATTACCTCGCTTGTCAGTCCTCGAACCTTACCTTGATAGCATTTGCGTGAGCTGTCAGCCCCTCTCTCTCAGCTACAAGAACGATATCGTCCTTTGCCGCCCTGAGTGCGTCCTCAGTGTAATAGATGAAGCTCGAACGCTTCTCGAAGCTGTTCACCCCGAGAGGTGAGAAGAACCTTGCTGTTCCGCTTGTAGGAAGAACGTGGTTAGGTCCTGCATAGTAATCTCCAAGCGGCTCAGATGCATAAGAGCCGAGGAACACCGAGCCTGCATTATCGAGCATGCCGACATACTCCATCGGGTTCTCGAACAGAACTTCAAGGTGCTCAGGCGCACAGCGGTTAGCCATTTCAACAGCCTGATCCGCAGTCTCACAGATCATCACAGCGCCGTAGTTTGTGAGCGACTTCTCAATGATCTCTTTTCTTTCAAGATACTGCATCTGCCTGTTTATCTCTTTTATAGTCTCGTCAGCCACTCTCTCGCTAGTCGTCACAAGGATAGCTGAGGCCAGCACATCGTGCTCTGCCTGAGACATAAGGTCAGCCGCTACGAACTTAGGCTCTGCAGTATCGTCAGCCATAACAAGTATCTCGCTGGGGCCTGCTATCATATCGATATCTACCGTACCGTAAAGGAGCTTTTTCGCAGTTGCCACATAGATATTTCCGGGGCCTACTATCTTATCTACCTTAGGTATCTCCTCAGTGCCGAAGGCAAGTGCCGCGATAGCCTGCGCACCGCCCGACATAAACACCCTGTCCACTCCGCAAAGCGCAGCCGCAACAAGTATATCCTTGTTAGGTGTTCCGTCCTTCAGAGGAGGAGTTACCATTATTATCTCGTTTACGCCTGCTATCTTTGCAGGCACGGCATTCATAAGCACCGATGAAGGATAAGCCGCCGTGCCGCCCGGCACATAAAGCCCCACGCGCTCAAGTCCTCTAACCTTCTGACCCATTATGCAGCCGTCAGCCCTTGCGTTCACAAAGCTCTGAGACTTCTGTCTCTGGTGAAAGTCTGTGATGTTCGCGATCGAATTGAGCAGAGCGTCCACAAATCTCGGGTCAGCCTCTGTAAGAGCATCGTTAATGACCTCTCTCGGCACCTCATAGTATTTCGGGAGCTTTCCGTCAAACTTCTCCGTATAAGCCTTAACTGCCTTATCGCCCTCGGCCTTTACGTTCTCGATTATCTCATTTACAACAGCAGTTACCTTCTTGTCGGTCTCTCCGCTTCTTTTTTCGAGCTGTTTGAAAAACTCTACCTCGTCTCTGCCGTTGACATATATCTTTTTAATTTCTGTCATTTCAAGCTTTCCTTTCCAGATTCTTCTCTATAAGCTCAACGAAGTCCTCTATCTCCTTCTGTCTGAGCTTTAAGCTTACCATATTAACTATCAGCCTTGCCGATATCGGGCAAACGTCCTCGATGACCTCTAACCCGTTCTCTTTAAGGGTAGTACCCGTCTCGACAATATCGACGATACCGTCAGCCAGCTCCAGAAGAGGTGCCAGCTCCACCGAACCCTCGATCTTTATTATCTCAACGTCCATTCCCTTGTCTTCAAAGAACTTTCTCGTTATGTTCGGGTATTTCGTAGCCACGGTCTTGACGCCGTAACCGCCGTAAAAATCGCTTCCCTTTTTAACGGCCAGCGCAAACTTGCATTTCCCGAAGCCGAGGTCTACCATCTCGAAGAACTTTCCCTGCATCTCCATGATCGTGTCCTTGCCGACAACGCCCATATCGCAGACACCGTGCTCAACATACGTTATAACGTCATTTGCCTTTGCAAGCACTACCTCTGCATTTGCGTCCTCAACGGGCAGTATGAGCTTTCTTCCCTTTTCACGCACAGCCGTACAGTCGAACCCTATCTTTTCAAGAAGCCCCACCGTATCCTTTTCAAGTCTGCCCTTTGTGAGGGCTATCCTAAGCGGTTTATTCATCTGTCCGATCTCCTTATCTCGCTCATATCTCAGCCTCGCTGATATCCTCAGCAACTCTGATCAGCTTTTTTATCCCTCGCCTTTTTGCATATTCCACAGTCTCGTCATATGTATTGAAAAGCGAATTTTCGACCACAGCGCCTTCCTTTACCAGCTTCTGTGCGTAGCTTATCGCCTCTACCACATGACCCTTCTCTCCGTAAACTATTGCATCGGGCACCTTTAATTCAAACCTCTCACCTATCCTGGTGAGATGCCTTGCTACCGCCCCGACATTTATTCCGAACCCTACAGCCGTACACTCCTTGCCGAATTCTCCGATAAGGCCGTCATAACGTCCGCCCTTGAGAACAGCCTGTCCTATCTCAGAAAGATAGCCCTTGAACACTATCCCCGTGTAGTAAGCCGTATGGCTGACGATACCCAGATCAACAGATATCTTCCCCTCGTAACCGAGCTTTGAAAGTCTCTCATATTCCTCTTTCAGGTCATAAAGTATTTTTGATATCCTGTCATCAGTGTAGATGCCTGCTGCCTTTTCAAACACCTCGGCACCGCCGAACAGTGCAGGCAGCTGCTTCAAAGCGTTGGTAACAGGGCTGTCGCCGACCTCACCCAGCAGATCATTCAGTGCCGGATAATTCTTCGTCGAGATAAGCATCCTGATATCCTCGCGCACGCCCTCATCTACATCGAGCTTTGCGACCAGCTCTTTGAAATATCCAATATGTCCGAGCTCCAGCCTGAAATTATCCCTGTCAAACTCGGAAAGCGCCTCTACAGCCGTACAGAGCACCTCATAGTCAGCCCTCTTGCTGTTCTCACCGCCGATAAGCTCGATACCTGCCTGAACGTTCTCGTCAGACCTTCCCTTCAAAAGCGCATTGTTCTCAAAAATGCTCTGATTATAAAACAGCCTGAGAGGAAGCTCGGCGTCTTTGAGCCTTGTTGCTACAAGCCTTGCTATCGGTATTGTCGAATCCGGGCGCATAACAATGAGCCTGCCCTTTGAATCCGTCATCTTGTAAAGGTTCTCCTGCCTGAAATTGCGGGAGCTTCCGCTGAACACGTCATAAAACTCTATTCCGGGCGTGACCACCTCACTGTAGCCCGACCCCGAGAACAGCTCTCTCAGCTTCCGCTCGACCTCACGTCTTGCAAGGCACTCGTCAAACAGCAGATCTCTCGTTCCCTCAGGTGTTATAAGATCGTATCTTTTCATCTATATTCCCTTTCTGGATCTCAGATTTTATCGTAGTAAAGTGCTACCATAGTATCATAGTAGCATAATACCATATTTTCATTCCCTTGTCAACTCTGCCGAAGAACATCCTCCGGATTTTTGGCGCTTTTCACTGTCAAAACAATGAAATTTGATTAGTTTTGGGCATATCACCGAAAGCTCCGCACCTTTCCAGCGTATCTATAACGGCGCTGGATACGCCGCTTTGCTGCTGGAACTCCTCTATCGAGATAAAGTCTCCGTTCTGAGCTTTTTCATAGATGCTCTGTGCAGCGCTTTCGCCTACGCCGTCAAGTGCCACGAACGGCAGCCTCAGCTTGTTGCCGTCCTCGACACGGAATATCTTGGCGTGAGACTTTGCGATATCTACCGGCAGGAACGAAAGCCCTCTGCAAAGCATCTCATTTTCGATCATCAGTATATCAAGAACGTCTGATTCCTTTGCCGAAAGCTCGTCCTTTGACTTTGATGAAAGCTCCTCTATCTTGTTTCTCACGACATCGCGTCCTCTTACTGCGCTCTCGGCGTCAAAGTCTCCGCCCTTTACGGTAAAGTAGGTAGCGTAGAAATATATCGGCATATGCACCTTATACCAGCAAAGCCTGATAGCAGCCGTTACATAAGCCGCAGCGTGCGCCTTCGGGAACATATACTTTATTTTCAGACAGCTCTCGATATACCATTCGGGCACATCGTGATCGCGCATATCCTGCTTCATTTCGTCAGTCAGCAGCACAGGCGCCTTACCCTTACGGGTTATCTCCATTATCTTGAATGCTCTCTTCGGCTCCAGCCCGTGATAGAGCAGATAGGTCATGATGCTGTCTCTCGTTCCGATAACGTTCGAGATATCGCACTGACCCGATGCAATAAGCTCCTGAGCATTTCCGAGCCATACGTCTGTTCCGTGTGACAGACCGGATATCTGCAGAAGGTCAGAGAAATTCTTAGGCTTAGCGTCCAGCAGCATCTGCCGCACGAACGGTGTTCCCATCTCTGGTATGCCGAGAGTTCCCGTCTTGCAGAGGATATCCTCTTCCGTCACACCGAGAGCCTTTGGTGATGTGAACAGCGAATAAACGTCGGGGTCTGACATCGGACACTCGTTTATGTCCGTTCCCGTAAAGTCCTCAAAGTATTTATACATCGTCGGTATATCATGGCCCAGCTCGTCAAGCTTGAGTATCAGGTCATGCATCGCGCGGAAGTCAAAGTGCGTGGTCACCATATCAGAATCCGCCTTATCGGCAGGGTGCTGAACAGGCGTAAAGTCATACACCTCATAGTCTCCGGGTATAACGACCATTCCGCCCGGGTGCTGAGAGGTAGTCCTCTTTATTCCGCAGCAGCCAAGCTTCAGCCTTTCGATCTCAGCTTTAGAAACCTTAAGCGGAGCATCAGGGTCAGGCTTTCTCTTTTCAAGATACTTCATAACATAGCCAAAAGCTGTCTTCTCCTGAACGGCGCCGATAGTTCCGGCCTTGAACACATGGTCAGCGCCGAAAAGCTCTTCTGTATAACGGTGAGCCTTACCCTGATAATCTCCCGAGAAGTTAAGGTCGATATCAGGCGCCTTGTCGCCGTCAAAGCCCAGGAATGTTTCAAACGGTATGTCGTGGCCGTCTCTGTGCATATCCGCACCGCAGTTCGGACAGCTCTTAGGCGGCAGGTCAAACCCTGAGCCCACCGAGCCGTCAGTTATGAACTCGCTGTAATGACACTTTTTGCAGACATAATGCGGCATCAGCGGATTTACCTCCGAGATACCGGACATAGACGCTACGAACGATGAACCTACAGATCCACGCGACCCCACCTGATAGCCGTTCTCGTTCGAGTTTGCGACAAGCTTCTGAGATATCATATAGAGCACAGCAAATCCGTGCTTGATTATCGATGCGAGCTCTCTTTTAAGTCTCTGGAAAACGATATCCGGAATGTGCCCCTCAAAATACTTTGAAACGTCTACATCCTCACCCTCAGGCACCTCGATGCTGTCAGGGTCACAGTCACCGTATATCGCACAGCATTTTCTCCAGCATATTATCTGCAGCTGATAGATAGACCCTTCTATAAACGGAGTATACGTGCCGTCAGGGAATGCCTTGACATCGGGGTCTACCATATCCGCGAACCTGTTCGGGTTCGTGACTACGACCTCAAACGCCTTCTTCTCACCGAGATATGAGAACTCATCGAGCATCTCCTGAGTGGTTTTGAGATAAAGCGGCGGCTGCTTGTCACAGTCTGCAAATCCCATCGAGTCCTGTATCACCGCTCTGTATGCCGCATCGGTCTTGTCCATAAAATGAACGTCACCCGTTGCACATACCGGCTTGCCCAGCTCATCGGCAAGCTTTACAACTGTTCTGTTGAAATTCTGGAGCTCTTCCTTTGAATCAACTATGTTCTCCCTGAGCATATAGCCGTTGTTGCCTATAGGCTGTATCTCAAGATAATCGTAAAAGTCAGCTATCTGCAAAAGCTCCTCCCACGGCTTCTTTTCCATTATAGCCATGAAAAGCTCTCCCTGAGAGCAGGCGCTCCCGACGATAAGGCCCTCGCGGTGCCTTGCCAGCATCGACTTAGGTATGCGCGGCCTTCTCTTGAAATAGTCAAGGTTCGACATTGATATGAGCTTGTACAGATTTTTAAGCCCTGTATTGTTCCTCACAAGTATGATCTGATGATATGTCGGCTTTGAGAGCACATCGTCCTCATCTGCCAGCAGTGAATTGAGCTTATCCACAGTTACCCTGATAAGAGGGTACTTCTCAATGAGCATTTTGGAAAGCTCAATAAATATCTTTGCTAAAGTCTCAGCGTCCTCTCCGCCCCTGTGATGATTGAAGTCACCAAAGCCGAAATGCTCGGCAACAACGTTGAGCTTGTGCTTTTTGAGCTCCGGCAGCATTATCTGTGACATCGGCACAGTGTCCACCTGAGAGAAGCTGAAACTGATCTCATATTTTCTGATGACTGCCGAGATAAATCCCGTGTCGAACCGTGAATTATGCGCAACAAGAACAGGCCTGTCTCCGCAGAACTCAACAAACCTTCTTATCGCATTCTCTTCCGTTTCGGCACCCTTTACCATATCGTCGGTGATGCCCGTGAGCTTTGAGATAAACTCGGGTACAGGCCCCTCAGGGTCAACCAGCATATCGAGCGTGTCAACTATCTCAAGCCCTCTGAGCTTTACGGCGCCTATCTCGATTATCCTGTCCTTTTCGGGGTCGGTGCCGGTCGTTTCAAGGTCAAAGCAGATCAGCTCATCAGTCAGGGCACGTCTGTCAACGCCCCTGAAGATACGCTCATCATTGTTCACCTCATAGGCCTCAACGCCGTAGATGATCTTGAAATCTCCGCCGCTCTTTCTTATGCTGCGGCAGGTGTTCATCGCCTCAGGGAAAGCCTGAACGCAGCCGTGATCTGTAATGGCTATCGCCCTGTGCCCCCAGCCGAAAGCCTTGTTCACAAGCTTTTTGGCAGGCGTCATCGCGTCCATCTGAGACATATTAGTATGGCAGTGCAGCTCTATCCTCTTCTGCTCACAGGTGTCCTTCTCCTGCTCTCGCTTAACTGCCATTATCGTATCGGGCATAAAGTATGTATTGTGGTCAAAGCTGTCCTCTTCAAGCGTTCCGCTCATGAGAAGAGTTGCCCCCTGCTTTATGTATGAGCCGAGCATTTCCTCCAGCACAGCCTTTTTGAGATTTTTTGAATTTCTGTATGTTTTGACTGAGCCCAGCAGCTTTACCGCAAACGAAGATGTGTAGTCAGTAATAAAAAACGTAGCGATCAGCATTCCGTTTTTAGTCTCTCTCGTTTCAGGCGCCGAGAACACATCACCCCAGACTGTCATCTTCTCGCCGTTCTCTTTTGCATCAGCCATTTTTGTGACCTCAGCCTCTGAGCTTATCGGCGCACCCATAAGCACGGCCGAGTTCTCACAGAGCAGAGACAGCCTTCTGAAATCAACTGTACACGTCCTGAATTCTACCTTGTCGCTGTCCTTCCTGCCGGAAGCTGCCGCAGGCTTGTTAGCCTCCTCCTGCATCTTCTTGGTCACGGGCATGGCGTCAAGCGCCTCACGCATCATTCTGTCGTGAGCTTCCTCGTCCGTCTCCAGTATTCCCTCCAGCTTCAGCGTAACAAAGGCCGAGAACATCTCCTTGATGACCTTCGGAAAAGCAGTGTATACCCCTCCGCTTTCAAGGAGATGTTCTCCGCCGTGTTTAAGTTCAACTATAAACTCCGTTCCCTCGATACGCGCCTTGGCATCATTAAAGAAACCGTTCACCATAGGGCACCTGCCCTTTAAGGACCTGCATATCTCAGGAAAATATTCCGCGCTAAGCATATCCGGGGTATACTTTACGTTAAGTATGAACCTCTGCACCTCAAGCGCCCTTTTCATATCCTCCTGCAGCTTTATCACCGCATCGTATGAAACAAGCCCGTCAAATGCAGCTGTCACACTTATGCCGCTGCCGTCCTCATATATTTCAAGGCGCAGTATACGCCCATTTTCAAGCTCTCTCGGTATAAGCTCCTGATACTGCTCAAAGAGCATTGCTATTGTCTGTTCGTTCATTGATATCTGTCCTTGATAGTAGTATTGTTTTGCATTTTCTGCCGCTTAGATCTTTTGTATCTCCGCCAGCAGTGCCGTCAGGGCGTCCTCCTCACTTACGGTGCAAAGCTGCTCTCCCTTTCTGAAAATAACAGCCTTGCCCTTTCCGCCTGCAATGCCTATATCGGCTTCCTTGCCCTCACCGATGCCGTTTACTATGCAGCCCATAACGGCGATCTTTATATCCTTGTCAAGATCTCTGGTAGCTTCCTCAACTTTATTTGCAAGCCCTATCAGATCTATCTGAGTTCTTCCGCAGGTGGGGCATGAAACTATCTGCACGCCGCTGCCCCTGCCGACAGCTTTTAGTATATCCTTAGCGGCATATACTTCCTTTACGGGCTCATCAGTAAGGCTCACCCTTATCGTCTCACCAATACCGTCACACAGAAGCGAACCTATCCCCGCCGCAGATTTTATTATACCCATTCTCTGCGTGCCTGCCTCGGTAACACCTAAGTGCAGCGGATAATCACAGACCTCTCGGCAAAGCCTGTAGGCCTTTATCATCGTCGGCACATCTGATGACTTGATCGAGATGACCGTATCCTCAAAGTCAAGCTCCTCCAGTATCCTCACATGGCCCATAGCGCTCTCTACCAGCGCCTCAGGCGTCGGGGAGCCGTACTTTTCAAACAGCTCCTTTTCAAGCGAGCCTCCGTTCACACCTATTCGGATAGGTATGTGCCTTTTCCTGCATTCATCTACAACGGCCTTTACCTTTTCCCTTGAACCGATATTTCCGGGGTTTATCCTTATCTTGTCTATGCCGGCCTCTGCCGCAGCAAGCGCCAGCCTGTAGTCAAAGTGAATATCTGCCACAAGCGGCACCGATATCTTCTCCTTTATCGCAGGGATAAGCTTAACCGCCTCCATGTCGGGTATGGCAGCTCTTATTATCTCGCAGCCTGCCTGCTCAAGCTCTTCAGCCTGCCTGACAGAGCCCTCAATATCATGCGCCGAAGTATTCAGCATTGACTGAATATAAACGTGTTCACCGTCAAGCACATAGCTGCCAACCTTAACACCTTTTACACCACTCATAGTCAGCTCCGTTCCCGGGCTCATGCCCGAATCAGAATATCCTTATTATATCGCTCACCGTTATTACCACCATAAGCACCAGCAGTGCCGCCATTCCGATAAGGTGCACCATGCCCTCCTTCTCTGCAGGCACGGGCTTTCCGCGAATGCCCTCCACTATCAGGAAGATGAGCCTTCCGCCGTCAAGCGCGGGCAGCGGCAGAAGATTGAAAATGCCAATATTTATCGTAATGAAGGCCGACAGTGACAGCATAGTGTCGATAAGGCTCTTCCAGTCGATCTTTCCAGTCTTTTCGTCGGTCTCGTTCTCTATCACCTGATCTATCGAATCCACTATCCCGACAGGTCCGCTGAGGTCTTTAAGAGAATACTTTCCTCTTATCATATCAAACAGGGATATATAGATAAGCCTTCCGTCAGTAGCCGCGTTTTTAAATGTCTCCGCCAGCACCGAGCCGACAGTCAGCTTGCCGGGATAGACCAGAAAATCAATATGCATCGTCTTGTCATCAACGGCGAAGCTTACGTCCTTGAGCTCCTTCTTCTCGCCGTTTCTGAGAACGACCATATCGAATTTTCCGTCCTCATCGTTCTGGAACTGATAGGATATATCCATTGATGTGAATATCCTCATTCCGTTTATCCTGATGATCTTGTCATCGACCTCGAGCCCTGTCTCATGAGATAGCGCGCCCTTCTCAAAGCTTGCGATCTTAGTCGTAACTATCGCGTCTGATCGGCTGATATTGACCGCCAGTATGATGATGCCGAGGATAAAATTCATTATTACACCTGCGCAGACGATCAGTATCCTTCGCGGCAGGCTCTTGCTCCCGAAAGACCTCTCGTCCTCGCTCTCGCCGTCCTCGCCCTCCATAGCGCAGTAGCCCCCTATCGGGAACAGTCTCAGCGCGTAAAGAGTATCGCCCTTTTTCTTTTTCAGTATCGCAGGCCCCATGCCTATCGCGAACTCGTTCACCTTAACGCCGCAGCTTTTTGCCGCAATGAAATGTCCCAGCTCGTGAATGATGATTATTATCTCAAAAATTATAAGCGCAAAAATTATGCCCATGCTATCGCCTTTCTGAATGCTTTATCCGATCAGCTCTCTCGCAGCCTTTCTCGCAGCAGCGTCTGCTTCGAGCACATCGTTTTCTGTATGTATCTCTTTATATTCAGCCGTCTCACCGACCTTTTTAACTATCCTTCCGATATCGAGAAACCCTATCCTGCCGTCAAGAAACGCCGCAACAGCCTCCTCGTTAGCACCGTTCACAGCCGCAGGGAGAGTTCCTCCCCTCCTTATCGCCGCAATGCACGAGGTCAGGCACTCAAACGTGTCATAGTCAGGCTTCTCAAATGTGAGCGTCCCGTAATCCGTCAGGCTCAGCCTTCCCACCTCGCACGCTGCCCTCTTAGGGTACAAAAGCGCATACTGTATCGGTATCTTCATATCAGGCACGCCCATCTGCGCTATGACGGAGTTATCCTCAAACTCCACTGCCGAATGCACCACGCTCTGCCTGTGCACCACTATCTCGATCTGCTCAGCACTCACCCCGAACAGGTGCATAGCCTCGATAAACTCCAGCCCCTTATTCATAAGCGTAGCAGAATCCGTGGTTATTTTTCTTCCCATCGACCAGTTAGGGTGTGCCAGTGCCTGATCCACCGTCACGCCCTCAAGCTCCTCTCTCTTCTTCCCGAAGAAAGGGCCGCCCGATGCCGTAAGTATTATCTTTCTTATCCTGTTGCCGTCATTCCCCTGCAGTGCCTGAAATATCGCGCTGTGCTCACTGTCAACAGGGTAGATCGGCACACCTCTCTCCGCAGCCTCGCGCATAACAAGGTCTCCGCCCGCAACGAGTGTCTCCTTGTTTGCAAGCGCAACAGCCGTTCCATGCCTTATCGCCGTGAGAGTAGGCTCAAACCCTACCATACCCACAACACTGTTGAGCATTTTGTCAACGCCGTCCATTGAGGCTATCTCTTTAAGTCCGTCCATTCCTGTCAGGGTCTTTATCCCAGTTCCCGAGAGGTACTCGTCAAGCTCAGCTTTCTTCTGCGCATTAAAAATGCACGCGCAGCTCACGCCAAGCTCCTTTGCCTGCTCAGCCAGCATTTTGACGTTTGAAGCCGCCGCAACAGCCTTTACCTTCATATTATGCTTTTTTGCCACCTGCAATGCCTGTGTTCCTATCGAGCCTGTCGACCCGAGTATAGTTATAGTCTGCATATCCACACCACTTTTATCCGTTATCTCGCCCGTGAAAATGATTTTAAAAAGCGAGCAAAGCATATCCCCGGGAGCAGCCACGCCCCGAAGCTATGCTTTTTTCAGTCTGCCGCGCAGACTATCCCGCTATTGTTTTATTTCAGTATCCAGCCCTGAGTGACCATGTAGTACATAAACGGTGCGACCAGCAAAACACTGTCGAACCTGTCCATCACTCCCCCGTGACCCGGCATAAGCTTGCCGTAATCCTTGATGCCTGTCTGCCTTTTTATCACAGACGCCGTCAGATCACCCACAAGCCCTATGACAGCCGCCAGCATTCCGGCTATGAACACACCGAGGTAGTTCACCGACTGCCCTTTGAGCACCTTGTCGTAAACAAGGCTGATGATTATCATGAACACACCGTTCGCAAGTACACCGCCGATAAGTCCCTCAACAGTCTTTTTCGGGCTTATCTGAGGGCACAGCTTTGTCTTTCCGAAGAACGTTCCCGCAAAGTATGCACCGCTGTCAGCGAGCCATGCCGCACAAAGCGTGATAACTATCAGGAACACGCCGCCCTTTGCCCTTGTTGACATGAGCAGCAGTCTCTGGAAGGAGTAGCAGACAAGGTATGTCACACCTATCATACAGAAAAACTCTTTATGTCCGAACGTGTCGTGGTCTTTGAGGAACATCAGGCACATACCCAGTATGAACAGCCCGAAATACAGGCCGCTGCTGAGAAAATACAGGTGTCCCTTCTTGTAGAACAACGGCATTATAACATCAAACGCCGCATAGCCGAAGCAGATATACATCGGCACGGCAAATTTGTCAAGCTTGGCAGCCTTGAATATCTCATAGACAGCCGTGATCGACAGGAACCCCAGCGCCAGATTGAACACGAACGTATTATGCAGCAAAAGCAGCACTATCGCCACAACGATCGCTACCGCCGCAGATATTATCCTTGTTGTCATATACTAAATTCCCCCGAATCTTCTGTTTCTTTCGCTGTAGTCGAGCACAGCCGCCTCCAGATCCGATCCCTTGAAATCGGGCCAGAGGATATTCGTGTAATAGAACTCCGCATAAGCTGCCTGCCATATCATAAAGTTCGAGAGCCTCTGCTCGCCGCTGGGCCTTATCACAAGGTCAACAGGCGGTATCTCCTCAGTGTAGAGGTTTCTCTCTATCAGCTCAGTGTCTATATCGTCAGGCTCAAGCTCTCCCCTCCTGACTTTCCCGGCAAGCACCCGGCAGGAATGAGCTATCTCATCGCGGCCGCCGTAATTGATAGCAAGCACCAGCGTCATAGAGTCAAAATCCTTCGAGTCCTCCTCGACCGACGCCATCTTTCTCTGTAAGCTCTCAGAAAGCTTAGACCTGTCCCCGATGAACCTGACACGGATATTCTCCTCGATGAAGTCTCTCACCTCGTCAAGGTATTTCTCAAAAAGCTCCATTATCGCATCGACCTCGTCCTGCGGTCTTTTCCAGTTCTCTGTAGAGAACGCATAGTAGGTGATGTATGATATCCCGAGCCTTTTGGCGTGTCTCGTTATCTCACGGAAGGTCTTTGCACCCTCCCTGTGGCCAAACTTTCGCGGCAGACCTCTCTTTTTTGCCCAGCGTCCGTTTCCATCCATTATCACGCCAACGTGGCAAGGCACCCTTGTGCCCTCGGGCAGGTTTGCTTTAACCAAGTACACTCACTCCTTATCGGGTCGTCTTACAGGCTCAGTACCTCCTGCTCCTTCTCGGAAACATAGCCGTCGATCTCCTTGATGAACTTGTCTGTCAGCTTCTGGATATCGTCCTCACCGTCAGCCTGTTCGTCCTCGGTGATCTCGTTGTTTTTCTTCATCTTCTTTATCTTCTCGATAGCGTCTCTTCTTATCGAGCGGACAGCTACCTTTGATTCCTCGCCCATTTTCTTAACGTCCTTGACGATCTCCTTACGTCTGTCCTCAGTCAGCTGAGGGAACACCAGTCTCAGCACCTGTCCGTCGTTCTGCGGATTGATGCCAATGTCTGATGCCTGTATAGCCTTCTCTATCTGCTTAAGGGTAGACTTGTCCCACGGTGTGATAACGAGCACTCTCGCCTCAGCAACAGAGATCGCCGCCATCTGGTTGATAGGTGTCGGCGCTCCGTAATACTCAACCGTCACCTTGTTCAGCACGTTCGGGTTAGCCCTTCCAGCTCTTATAGTCGCAAAATCAGAGAGCAGCACGTTGACCGTCTTTTCCATTTTTTCCTTGGCTCTGTTCTTTATCTCTTTCATAGTATTATCCTCCCGGTCATAATAATTATCAGTACAAATTTTCGTACACTTATCTTACGATAGTTCCAAGTTCCGCACCCATGCAGGCATCGTAAATATTATCAGGCCTGCTCAGGTCGAACACAAGTATCGGTATCTTGTTGTCGCGGCACATCGCAGCAGCAGTCGCGTCCATAACATGAAGCCCCTTAGCCAGCACCTCATCGAACGTCAGCTCATCGAACTTAACAGCATCGTCATACTTCTTCGGATCCTTGTCGTAAACGCCGTCCACCATAGTAGCCTTGAAGAAAATGTCGGCCTCTATCTCGGCTGCTCTCAGAGCGGCAGCCGTATCCGTCGAGAAGAACGGGCTTCCTGTTCCGCAGCCGAAGATGCATACCCTGCCTTTTTCAAAATGCCTCATAGCCCTGTTCCTGATGTAAGGCTCAGCTATCTGCGGCATCGAAATAGCCGTCTGAACTCTTACCTCAAGGCCTACGTTCTCAAGTCCGTCAGCCACAGCCAGTGAATTCATACAGGTCGCCAGCATTCCGATGTGGTCAGCTCTTGTCCTGTCCATAGCGCCGCTCGAACGGCCTCTCCAGTAGTTTCCTCCGCCGACAACGATACCTACCTGAACTCCTGCATCGACGCACTTTTTGATGCTCTTTGCAAACTCACCGATAACATCGAAGTCAAGGCCTGTCTTCTTCTCTCCCGCGAGAGCCTCACCGCTGAGCTTCAGCAGTATCCTCTTATACTTAGGTGTCTGTCCCATAAAATATCCGTCCTTTCACGCCGCAGAAACACCGGCGCATATACTTATAACTATTATACAATATCACAGCCGAAATGTAAAGTGTTTTTTTGAACTTTTTACATAAAAAACTGCGGCCGGTGATCTCCGACCGCAGTAAACCATTATCAGAATCCGAGAATAGACTTGAAGTCCTCGGCGATAGTCTTTTCAAGAGCGCTTGCAGCCTCTCTTGTTTCGCCGATAGTTGTGTAATATGCCTTGATCTTCGGCTCGGTGCCGGAAGGCCTGATGATAACGCTTGCACCGTCAGAAAGCCTGAATGCGAGCACGTCGGACTTGGGCAGCTCAATAGTGCTTACAGCGCCCGTCTCGATATCCTTCTCCTCAGATGCCAGATAATCGCCGACCTTCTCGACCTTCAGTCCGCCGATAGACTTGGGCGGATCGTTCCTGAGGCCTGTCATTATCTCCTTCATTCTCTCCATACCGCTTGCACCCTCGCACTGGAAGGAGCTCTGAGTATGAACGTAGTTGCCGTACTGAGCGTAAAGGTTCTCTCTTGCCTGGAGAAGAGAAATGCCCTTTGTGCGGTAGAATGCAGCCATCTCACAGATGAGCATAGATGCCACAACAGCGTCCTTGTCTCTTACATATGAGCCTGCCAGATAGCCGTAGCTCTCCTCAAAGCCGAAGATATACCTGTTATCCTCGCCGTCCTTCTCAAGGAAGCCTATCTGCTCGCCGATGAACTTGAAGCCCGTGAGCACTTCTCTGAGCTCAACGCCGTACTCGGCAGCTATCTTCTTGCATATATCAGTAGTAACGATAGTCTTTACAGCCACAGGTCTCTCAGGCATAGTGCCGAGAGCCGTCCTCTCCTGGCAGATGTATTTAAGCAGCATTGCGCCCACTTCATTACCTGTGAAGAGCACGTAATCGCCGTTCTCATCAGGCACAGCGATACCCACTCTGTCGCAGTCGGGGTCGGTCGCAAGAAGAAGATCGGGCTTTACCTTTTCGCAAAGCTCCAGACCCTTTGCCAGCGCCTCTTTTATCTCCGGGTTCGGGAAAGGACAGGTCGGGAAGTTTCCGTCAGGCAGCTCCTGCTCGGGAACGACTGTAACTTCCTTTATGCCGATCCTTTTGAGTATCTCTCTTACGGGCTTGTTGCCTGTGCCGTTGAGAGGAGTGTAAACAACTTTAAGGCCGCTGTCAGCAACAAGATCAGTGTGTATGCCCTGCTCCTGCACCTTCTCGAAGTACTTCTCCAGCACCTCCTGCCCTATGTAAGAGATCATACCGCTCTTAACGCCCTCTTCATAGTCCATTACCTTAGCGCCGCCGAACATATCAACAGCATTTATCTTTGAAATAACAGTATTTGCAACATCAAGTGTTATCTGACAGCCGTCCTCGCCGTATACCTTGTAGCCGTTATACTTTGCAGGGTTGTGCGAAGCCGTTATCATTATACCTGCCTGACAGCCGCACTCTCTTACTGCCCATGAAAGCATAGGTGTGGGCATAAGCTCGGTGTAGATATGTACCTTTATACCGTTTGCAGCCAGAACAGCAGCAGCCTCCTGAGCAAACTTTGTCGACTTTATTCTTGAATCATAGGAAATAGCCACACTTCCGTTTTCAAAAGACTCGTTCACGTAGTCAGCAAGTCCCTGAGTAGCTCTTCTTATGGTATAAACGTTAAGTCTGTAAGCGCCTGCACCGATAACACCTCTCAGGCCGCCCGTACCGAATTCAAGATCGCGGTAGAACCTGTCTTTAATGGCCTCGTCATCGCCTTCGATAGACTTCAGCTCCTCGATAAGATCGGGGTCGTCAACAGCCTTCTCAAGCCACAGAGCATACAATTCCTTTTCTGTCATGATATCACCTCATAATCATAATTTTATGCCGCAAAGCACGAATTTACCATACACTGTAAGTATATCACAAATTCTTTTCCATTTCAATAGGCCATTTCAACATTTTAATATTTTTTAATATTCTAAACGATTACGTTCCAAATCAAGCGAAAACAAAAGCAGGGCGCCGAAAGACGTCCTGCCGTTTTTCAACACTAACGCAGCCTGATCGCTGTGCCGTATGCCATTACCTCTGCTGCGCTCTGTGCTATCGCAGATGAAGCATACCTTACACATACTATCGCATCAGCACCCAGAGCCTGTGCCTCAGCGATCATTCTGTCTGTTGCTATGCGTCTGGCCTCGTCCATCATCTCGGTGTACCTTTTTAATTCGCCGCCCACAAGGTTCTTGAACCCTGCTCCGATGTCCTTGAAAGCGTTAACTGTCTGCACAGTGCTGCCCTTTACAAGACCTATGACCTCATAATCTCTTCCGATGTTCTCTACTGTTGAAATTATCATTGCGTTTTACCTCTCTTTTTAGTTTTGATGAAGTAACACTTCATAAACAATATCATAACAGATGCTAAACATTTTGTCAATAGTTTACTCATCGACAGAGGACGGCAAACACTTATCCTACTCTCACAAAAAGAGACGGGAAATTTTATGAAAAGTGTACAAAGAATGATTTCAAAACTCAAACCACTTGAAAAAATTGAAAAGATATAGTATAATTAATGCAAGAGCATTTTCTGACCGGCCGGAAACGTCCTGTCTGCGCTCACAACAGTAAGGAAAGGGTAATCAAAATGTCATTAAAGCTAAACTGTAAGTATCTTGACGGGTTCGTTGGCGAGAACGAGCTGAAAGCTATAGCACCGCAGGTAAGCACCGCACATAAGCTGCTTGCTGAAAAGAACGGTGCCGGCTCTGATTTTCTCGGCTGGATGAGCCTGCCTGTAGATTACGACAAGGAAGAATTCGCAAGGATAAAGGCAGCTGCCGAAAGGATCAAGGATAAGTGCGATGTGTTCATCGTTATCGGTATAGGCGGCTCATATCTCGGTGCAAGGGCTGCTATCGAATTTCTGAAGTCGAACCTTTATAACGACCTTAAGAAGGACACTCCTGACATCTATTTCGTAGGAAACAGCATAAATCCTGCTTATCTTAATGAAGTGATATCTATCTGTGAAGGCAAAGACGTTTGTGTTAACGTTATATCAAAGTCAGGAACGACTACTGAGCCTGCTCTGGCTTTCAGGATATTCAAGAAGCTGCTGGAGGACAAGTACGGTGCAGAGGAAGCGAAGACCAGGATCTTTGCTACTACTGACAAGGCTAAGGGCACACTGAAGCAGCTTTCGGACGAGGTAGGTTATGAGACCTTTGTAGTGCCCGATGATGTAGGAGGAAGGTTCTCTGTGCTGACAGCTGTAGGTCTGCTGCCGATAGCTGTGGCTGGGTGCGATATTGACAAGCTTATGGCCGGTGCTGCAAAGGGTATGGAAAAGTATAGCAGCGACGACGGCAACGATGCTTACAAGTATGCAGCGCTCAGAAATATCCTTTACAGAAAAGGCAAGAGCGTTGAGCTGCTCGTTTCTTACGATCCTTCGTTCACTCTTATGGGTGAGTGGTTCAAGCAGCTGTTCGGCGAGAGCGAGGGCAAGGACGACAAGGGTATATTCCCGTCATCGGCTACATTCTCGACGGATCTTCATTCGCTCGGTCAGTTCATTCAGGACGGCTCAAAGCTGATGTTTGAGACGGTGGTACATATCAACACACCTAAGTCCGATATGTTTCTTGAGCCCGATGAGGCTAACCTTGACGGGCTTAACTTCCTGACGGGTCAGAATATGTCGGTCGTTAACGAGAGAGCTTATCAGGGAACTATACTTGCTCACACTGAGGGCGGTGTTCCGAATATGGTGCTGGAGCTTGATGACTGCTCTGAGGAGACATTGGGCGAGCTCATATACTTCTTTGAGAAGGCCTGCGCAGTATCCGGCTATATGCTGGGCGTAAATCCGTTCGACCAGCCGGGAGTTGAGAGCTACAAGAAGAATATGTTCGCTCTTCTCGGAAAGCCCGGTTATGAGGACGCAAAGGCTGCTCTTGAAGAGAAGCTGAGTTAAGTTAATATTTGAGCGGCTGTCTGGCGGCTCTTTAAAATAAAGCTATTAAGCGGAACGGAGAGATTTTTATGATCAATTTAATTCCAGGAAAAAGAGGCACAGGAAAGACCAAGATCCTCGTTGAGGCTATCAAAAAGGCTTCCGAGAGCGCAACGGGCAACGTTGTATGCATCGAGAGAGGAATGCAGCTTACTTATGATCTGCCGCACAACGTAAGGCTTGCCGATGCTGAGGAATACGGCATCAACAGCTTTGATAAGTTCTACGGCTTTGCTGCAGGCTTCCTTGCAAGCAACTATGATATACAGGAAATGTTTATTGACGGTATTCTTAAAATGGGCGGAAGAGATTACGAGGCTCTGGGCGATATGCTCGAAAAGCTCGCTATACTGACTAAGGACGTTAACGTTACTATGACAGTATCTGCTGACCCTGAGGAGCTGCCCGCAAAGGTAAAGGCTTTCCTCAAGTAAAGTCAGAAGGAAAAATGCTTAAAAAGTCCCTCTCTTTATGGGAGGGACTGCGTTTATTTTTCCAAAAAAGAGCGATATTTGAAAAAAAGTATTGACAAATTGAAGGAAATAGTTTATAATCGTAATGTTATGAGGTGCGATCATGGTTTTAAAGCTGAGAGAACTGTTCGATTCTGCTGTTGATGAGCTGCCTTTTGAGTGCGAGCTGACAGCGGAAGAATTTGACGCATACGGCTTTGAGCTTGCTGCGCCGATAAGTTTGAGAGGACTTGCGGTAAACAGAGCCCGTGTAGTTACCCTGAAGATGCGTGCCGAATTTACGGCTAAGCTTGTGTGTGACAGATGTCTTGATGAGTTTGAGAGAGATTTTGCTTATGATTTTGAGCACACATTAGTGAGAGAGCTTGCGGGTAATGATGATGAGGACTATGTAGTTTGCCCGAACGACCTGCTGGATGTCAGTCAGCTAGCGGCTGCCGATATCAAGCTGGAGCTGCCTACGAAGATACTTTGCAGTGAAGACTGCGAGGGATTCGGAGAGTTAAGCTTCGGCGAGTGCTAGCTCGCACGGGCGCTCGCCGCGCGGCTGGGCGCACGTTGTAGACCGAGCGTATTATTTATTTTGTTCCCGCTGCTTTTCATCAGTTTTATAGGCAAGTGAGGGAACATTTTTCAAGGTTCGCGCAGCGTTACTATTTTACAGACTTAAACTTAATTATCACCCTCCCCTCCGTGGGAGGGCACACAGATTAGCCGCACCCAGCTGCTTACGCGGGTGGGGGAGGTTAAAAAGGGGGTTTTCAGAATGGCAGTACCAAAGAGGAAGGTTTCCAAGGCAAGACGTGACAAGAGACGTTCAAACGTATGGAAGCATGACACACCCGCACTGAGCAGATGCTCGAACTGCGGAGAGCTCACTTCACCTCACAGAGTATGCAAGAACTGCGGATACTACAAGGGTGTTGAGGTAATCAAGGTTGTAGAAGATTAATTCTATATCACACAAAAAAGCTCCGCTTTTGCGGAGCTTTTTTATTATTCCCAGATCGGCGTAACGCCTTTCATATGTGCTTTCATTTTCAGAAGATCTGCTGCGTTTATCGCGCCGTTTCCGTCAACATCAGCACAGATAAAGTCGCTGCCTAACAGCACCTTGACTTTCTTGATGTGACTCTTGACCTGCAAGAGGTCACTCGCGTCTATCTTGCCGTTGTCGTTGAGATCGCCCTTTTTACGGGAGTCAAGGATCACAAAAGTAAATCTGTTCTCTTTTGCATAGGTCTCGGCGGCAGTCGGCTCATAGTAAACTGCTCCGGCCATAACAGCCGCATAGTTATTACGGTCACCATGCCATGTGCCCTCTTCACCATAGATCGTAAAGTCCGTCATCTTTCTCGGTCCGGAAGCATCAATGCTCGAATAATCATAATACCCCAAAGCCTCATAATCAATGCTTGTGACGCTCTTTGGTATGGTTATGCTTTTAAGGCTCGGACAGTTATAAAATGCATCACAGCCAATGCTTGTGACGCTGTTTGGAATCGTTACACTTGTAAGGCTTGTGCAGTAGCGAAATGCCCAAGAACCAATGCTTGTAACGCTGTTTGGTATAGTTATGCTTTCAAGACCTGTACAGTTACTAAACGCACCATCAATGTTTGTAACGCTGTCTGAAATAGTTATACTTGTAAGTCCGGCACAGAACGAAAACGCGCCTTGAATGCTCGTAACACCGTTCGGAATGGTAAAAGAGCCTT
>ODAI014446113.1_pt1 | contig 21358 bp, 11 predicted proteins | sample 1539321 | NCBI WGS metagenome assembly ODAI01 (sample SAMN02144231, study PRJEB22623) | gut metagenome | biome: sheep rumen | host: Ovis aries | place: New Zealand | reverse complement strand
TCGGGTGTCCCGGCGTCACGCCGCCGGTCGATACGAGCTTTCCCGCTACCGGAGGCGTTACGGTGAGATCTATCCGGTCGACTGTATTCGGGCAGGCGGAGAACGTCATCGAAACGTCAAAGCAGGCGGAAAGGGCAAATCCCGCGACGCTCTTCGGAGAGACGGTCTCCCCGTTCAGTTTAACCGTGTAAAGGGCGCCGCCGGAGGAGTTTGTTCTGAACGTATGATCGCCGTCCGCCGTCACTCTGACGTTCACCGTGTAGACGTGACCGGATTCAAAGGTATCGTCCGGCTTCATATATTTTTTTAACGTGTTTAATACATATTCTCTATCTTCAGATACACAAATTATTAAATCTAACTTTGTACTTTCTTTGGCTTTTACATTTATAGTCTTTCTCATTGCTATAATCGAATCTGTAGTTAATTCTATTTTCTTACTAAACGGTTTAGAATTTTCTATTAATTTAGGTATTCCAAAATTGTTTCTACCGCTAAATCTTTCCTTGCTTATTTCATATTCTACTTCTCCAATTTGATTCTCCTGTGAATACAGATTTACACCCATATATATTTCTTTTTGATTTTCAGAACGTTTCTTTCTTTTAACCAAGATAGTATTTGTTTCTGATATATATTCGTAACTTAAAAATAAATTATTAAATGCAGGATGTGCATAATCTTGACCTTTCTCTGATAGAACAGGTTCCAAAAATGAACTAATTTCCAGAGTTTCATCTGTGTTTCCAATGTTCTTTATTTCTAATCTTCTAATTTCAACTGAATCATTTGGACTTACTGTTATTTTAGTATTTGTTTCTATATTTCCATCTACTCTTACAATTTTATTTTTATCTGGTGCAAATGTAACGCTGTATTTATCTGGCCTTTCTGTAATTTGACTATACCCATTAGTCCATATTTTTTTATTTTTTATATTCTTTATATAGAAATAGATTCCTTGTTCCACATCTGATGTTGGTTTATACCTATTTACTAAAATGTTCTTATATTTACTGTAACCATTTCCCTTCTCGTCCATTACTATTGTATAATCTTTATTAGCTATTAAATTGTATTTTTCTAGATTATTTTCCACTTTGCTAAATGTCTTTTCTGAATAAAAATCATAATTGTTATATTTTATTTTTTCTACCTTTTCTTTCTTTTCTTTTGTTATAATCACATTTTCAGGCATTCTTTCTTCCAATAAAATGTTTACTGCTTGCATTTCTGGATTTTGCATGAATCTTTTTTGCAAGATATTATTATTAAATAAATTATTTATTGCAAGCAGAATAAGTGCTTGGTGATGCGCCATATAAGTCTTTACAGTTTCATATTTCTTGCCTTTTTCTACTCTATTTGGTGTATAATCAATTGCTTCATAAAATCCATATTTATCATACATTCCTTGTTTTTCTAATACTTTTAAGTTGTTAACAACCGCTTTAGGATCTTCTGTTATAGCCAAAATTGTTCCATACGATGATGCCACCATTTCATCAGCTAATCCTCTTTTTAAGCCCAACCATGGAATTCCAAAGGCTTTATATTGATAATTGTTATTTAGATCTTTTAAATTAAATGCTGATTCTGAAATTCCCCATGGAATGCCTAATCTTTTAGCATATTCTTTTTGGCTCATTATCATAAATTTGCATGATTCATCTAATAAACTTCCTGGATATTTTGGAATGTTTATGTTAGGCATTAAATATTCAAATGCTGTTCCTGACCATGAAATTAATCCTTTGTATTTATTAAGAACCGTTAGAGTTCTGCTTAAATTATACCAATTCTTTACGTCAATATCTTTCTTGGCAATCGCTACTAAACTTGCTTGTCTTGCTTCTGAAGCTAGCAAATCATAATATGAATCAACCAACTTATTTTCTTCTACATCAAATCCTACTGAAAACAAATTATTCTTGTAATCAAATAATTTAGTAAAATCTGTGTTTTGTATTAATTCTTCTATTTGTTTTTTTAATACTTTAATTTTTTCAGCTAATGCATCATCTACATTTGTTATATTGTTGTCATTAGACTGTTCTCCAATACTCTCCAAAAATTGAAGTACTACGTACAAATATCCCACAAAATTTCCACTATCTACAGACGAAATAAACCTAGGAGTTAATGGCTGTAAATTATTCAAATTATACCAATTATATAAATGGCCATTCCACTTTTGTAAACCTGAAACTGTATTTATTATTTTTTCCAACAAATTAATACTATCTTCCAAATTTTCAAACTTCAAATCATAGCTTGATATAACCGCCAGCATTCCAAGTCCTATATTAGTTGACGATGTTCTTGCTACAACTTTTGGTTTTCTATCCTCTTGGTAATTATCAGGTGGTAAAAAATTGTTATTTTCATTTAAATATTCTTTGAAAAACTTCCATGTTTTGCTTGCTATTTGGCGTACATATTCCTGTTCAGAATTATTTAATAATTGAATTTTATTAATTTCTTTTATAGGTCTGCTTATAAAATACATAACTGCAGGTGCTATTAACCATAATATCGAAATACTTAAAAGCACTATTTTTTGCCATATTTCAATGTCTAACAATAATAAAAATCCTATTCCAATCAACCCTGCTGCTATATTTGGTAACATGCTATAATAATAGTTTTTTAAATCATTCTTAGAATTTTTTTCCGCTTCTTCTGCTGTAACCCATTCTAATAAATGCTTTTTACTTATAAGCATCCTATATAAACTTGTAAACTCAGCATTCCAAGACATATATGCTTTATCTGGTAAGGTCATTATTGCTAAAATTGCTTTCATTAAACTATTTTTTATTGTTGACTGAGTTTTCACAAAAGTCTTTTGACCTGTTTCTCCTTCTTTTTTTAAGATTATTTTATTTACAATTTCTAAGATATATGGAACTGTTAACGACACCAATAAAAAAACAATAATTGGATATATTTTAATGTCAAAAATTATTTTTGATATTATCATTAATAGTAAAGAAATTAAGATACTAGTTTCTAGCTTACTCCTTAAAATATTGTCAATAATTTTATATTTTGATAAAATGTTTAATTTCTTATTTCTTACCCATTTTAATATTTGATAATCCCCTCTAATCCATCTATGAAGTCTTTTCTTAAATGCTAAATAATTAGTAGGATAACCATCCATTAACATTACATCTGAAACCATACCACATCTTAAATATGAACCTTCCAATAAATCATGACTAAGAACAGTATTTTCTGGAATTTCATTTTTTAAAACCTTTGAAAAAACTTCTAGATCGTAAATACCTTTTCCAGTAAAAATTCCTTCATCAAAATTATCTTGATATACATCAAAAATGGCATTAACATATGAATCTGTTCCACCTAATCCTGAAAAGATTTTTGTGAATAAACTTCGCCTTACCTCTAATAACCCCACTCCAACTCTTGGTTGCATTAAAGCATGACCTTCCATTACTACATTTTTATTTTGGTCGATTATTGGCTTATTTAATATATGTGCCATAGCCCCAATTAACTCAAGTCCTGAATTTAAAGTTAAATCCGTATCACTATCCAGGGTTATAATATATTTTATTTTTGGTAATTGATTTTTTTCTGGTAAACCAGTTAAATCAATATTCTCAAAACTATTATACAAAAATGGATTTTTGATATTTTTTAATATATACTCATTGAACTGATTAATTGCTCCTCTTTTTCTTTCCCATCCTAAATAACAATTCTCTCCATCATTCCAAGTTCTTTTTCTATATACAAAATTAAACTTGTTAAACTTATTATCTGGATATTTTTCATTCAATCTTTTTATTTCTCTAATTCCTGCCTCTATTATTTCATTATCGAAGGACTCGTTCTCATTTTTTCCACTTGAACAATCTCCCAATAGTGTAAAGTATAGGTTATCACTTTTATTTGCTATATAGTAAACCTCCAGCTTTGAAAATAATTCATGTACTTTTTCTTTATTTTTCACTATTGTTGGAATTATTACCATACTAGTGTATTCTTCAGGAATTCCTGATTTAAAATCTAATTTTGGTAATATCTTTGGTTTAATTAATTTGCTTAAAATATACTGAATAACCTGGACTACTATTGTTTGACTTGGAATTAGTAAAGCAATCCAAATTAATACAGAAATTATATAATTTTCAGTTTGGTTATACACATAAATTCCACATAGCAAACTAATTAAAAAAGCTAAAACTATTACTCCCAAAATATAAATTTTCTCTTTTATTACTGGCTTTGTATATTTTATTTTTTTATTTAACAATTCAGAAAGTAAAACACTTCTCCCTTTTGATATCAAATAAAAACCAATATGAGATTTTGCAGTTTTGCCAGCATTTCTTTCAGCCATTTCTAGACATTTCTTAGCTATATACATTTCAGAAATTTTCGTCTTTTTAGCTATTTTTTCAATTTCTTGTCTATAATAAGCTTTTGTTTTATAATCCATCTTACTATAAACACCTGCTGGATCTTTCTTTAGAATTTCTTCTACCCCATTTATTTGTTCAAAAATTTCCAAGAAATTAACTCTAAGAATTGTATTAATACTAGTAATTGAATTTCCCATAGATACTTTTTTTAAAGCAATATCAAAATGTTCTTTTTGAATAACTTCAGTAATACTTAACCCCATTTTATTAGTTTGTTCTTCTAAAATATTTAAAAAAGCATATGCTTGTCTTCCATACTGTTTCAATCTGTATGACATATACTCTATAAACGGATATTTCATTTCACCATGTGAATAATTTTTACTTGATGATATGTTTTTAAACTTTAAATCTTGTTTATTTTCAACCAATCTTTCTATTATATTCTCAACTTTGTATTTTTGAATTTGAGAAGAATAAATTTTTTCACAAATTCCACGAATTTTCTCTATTAATGCAATTTGCAAGAAGATTCCTATATTCCATATTTCGTCCATGCTTAAGTTCTTTTTAGATTGATAACTTTCCAGTAAACCACTTAAATTATCTCTATCTACTACTCCATCAGTATAAGCTACAATCTCACCTGCTAAAACATAAGCTCTTGCAAATCCTTTATATGTTCCGTTTTCAAGGCCTATAAAATTTCTATATTTCTTTAATGGCATATCTTTAATTATTGTTTTAACTGTCTTTTCTATAATATAATAATTATCTAAAATCCATTCTCCTGCTGGATGTATTGGTATCTCTAATTTTAAATGTTCTGATAATAGATTATATACTTCTGTAATATATTCAAAATTTTCTTTTAGCCTAGGAATTGGATATGTGTTTTTATCTGATTTATTCTTTAATATATTATCAGATGCTAATTTAGCTAAATAGTTTTCAAGTTGATATTTGTCTAACAATACACCTTTTATACTTAATACTTTGTAATCTTCCAAATTTGCCACCTCTTGTGTAAAATCTTTTAAATTATTTTCTCCAAATTTGGAAGATTTTATGCGTGTTTTTGATTTTTAGCATTTTGTTTAGCTACTTAAATAAAAAAGTCATGTTTCTTTATTGAAACATGACTCCTTATTATTCATAACTACTTTTATGGATGTGGATGTCTATCCCAAGGAACTTTTTCATATTCTTCCTCTTCTTTTTCATCTTCATTTTCTTCTATCTCTTGTTCTCTTATCTCTTCTTGTCTTTCTCTTTCATCATTAATCTTTTCTTCTAATTCTTGTAAAGTTGGATTTTTAGCCATAGTCTCTATTTCTTGACCAACTTCGTCACGAACTGATTCTACTTCATCTGCTAATCTTTCATCAACCTCATCTTTAGTTAAGATTTGTCCATATCCAAATCTCTCATATTTTTCACTTTCAGCTCTCTTATATTCTTGTTCAGTTGGATGAACTGGACTACCAATTGAAAGTACCTCTCTATTTCCTTGTTCATCGATGTTTCCAATTAAACCAACTTCTATTTGTCCCATTCTGTTTTTATTAACATTAAATTCCATTCCAGGGAAACTAGATGATGTAATTTTTGTGCCCGCTCCCTTTGATCTTTCTGCATTGTTGCTAAATTCATTAACTTCTTCCATTGAATTATCTACTGTTTTTAACGGAATTTCTTTTATTTCACCAGTTCCTACTTCCTTTGCCATTAATTTTATTTGTCCATCAACTTCAGCAACAATCAAACTATTTGGATTATAATTTTCAACAATCATTGACGATTTCACATGTTGATCTGTTATTTTTGTATATGATGTTATATTATAACCTTGCTTTTTCAAATCTTCATCTTTAATTGAATCATCCTTATTGTTTTCTTCTGCTTCTTTTTTATTGTTATCCTGTTCTTTTTTATCCTCTTTTTTATCTTCTTCTTTATTCTCTTCTTTGTCCTCTTTTTCATTTTCAATAGAATCTGAATTTTCTATATTTTTTTCACTTTTTTCATCTTGTATACTTTTACTTTTTTCTTCATCTTTTAAACGTTGTTTTTCAAGCATTTTTTGAATATCAACTTCTAATTTTTTTGAATCAAAGTCAAATTCATTTTCCATGCTTTTACTATCTTTATATTTAGCATTTAAAACTATTTGATTATCTGATTTTACAGTTCCAAGTTCTTCAAGACTATTATTTTCATCAATATAATAAACTTTATAATCAATTGATGTTGCAGATATATATATAGGTTCTATATATACATTTTTTTCTATATATGTTCTTTTGTTTCCAGTATTATCAATAATCTTATCTTCTTTTCCTATAGTTTCTTTATCATTATAAATTTCATTTTTACTATTATCAACTAGTTCAAATTCTTCTAGGTACTTAAAATTTTTGATTCTTTCATCCATAAAATCACCTCTAATAATTCTATTTTTCAAATACTTCTAGTAACAATGCCATTCTAACCCACATTCCGTTATGTGCTTGTTCAAAGTATTTTGCCCTTTTATCATTATCAATGTCTGGTGAGATTTCATCAACTCTTGGTAATGGGTGCATTACTAATGTATTTTCTGAAAACTGGTCTAAAATATTTTTATTAATTATAAATTCTTCTTTTCCTAAGTCTTCGTCACATCTTTCGGCTTGAATCCTTGTATGATACATTACATCAACATCTTTTGGAATATCAGAAAAAGAATTACACTTGAAATATTTATTACCACTATTCTCTATTATTTTAACATATTTTTCTGGTAAACACAAATTTGCTTTTGACAATGCGTAAAATTCGATGTGTTCATATTGTGAAAATAACTTAATAAGTGAATGAATTGTTCTTCCATTTATTAAATCACCTAATAAAGCAATTTTTAAATTGTCTAGTCTCCCCTTTTCTCTTCTGATAGTATATGCATCTAATAAGCTTTGGGTAGGATGCTCTCCTTTACCACTTCCAGCATTTATTACTGGAACTGTTGCTACTTTAGCTGCTCTTTCAGCTGCATCATTAAATGAATGTCTCATTATTATTGCATCTGTATATCCTGTTACAACTCTAATTGTATCTTCTAATGTTTCACCTTTTGTTGATGATGAATTTGTTTTTCCGTTTTCTGTTGAAACTAATCTTCCGCCTAATCTTACAACTGCTGTTTCAAATGATAATCTTGTACGTGTACTTGGCTCAAAAAAAAGAGTAGTAACAACCTTTCCATTTAAAGCATTCATATACTTTTCTGGATTGGTTCTTACTACATCTGCCAAATCGAATAGTTTTTTTAAATCATCTTTTGTGAATTGATCACAGCTTATTACATTTTTCATATATAATATCCTCCTGTTTTTGTCTTTCGACATTTTGTGACATTATATAGATAAAGTTAATTCCTGTCAATAGTAGTTAGCCGAAAAAAGTTTAGAATTCATAGTTAAAGAAAATATATTAACATTCCGCAGACTTGCTGGCTTGGCTTTGCTAAAAGGTAAAAGAAACTTTGGATTTGAATAATGTTTTTTTATTAATTATTTCTTTTACTTCTTTTAACAAACCTCGCCAACTGCGCGTCTCGTGCTCCATTGTTAATATATTTTCTTTAACTATGAATTTTAAACTTTTTTCTACTCTACAATACTTCGATTTTTTAAGCTATTATATTTCTGCTAACTTGCTCTTTTGTTACTACCTTTCCAAATTTCCATTGATTTACAAACTTCTGTACCTCCATTAAAACAATTGGTGCTAATGAAACTCCTGCTGTGTAAATCCATTGTCTTGTATTTAAATTAGTTAGCTTGAATACTTCTGCAAATTGTGGAACTATCACTACTATTGTCTGTAAAAAAGCTCCACCTAGAAATGCAAGTACTAAATATTTGTTTTGAAATAAACCTACTTTAAAGATAGATTCGTCACTTCTAATGTTGAAGCTGTGTATTAGTTCTGATAATCCTAATGAAACAAATGCCATAGTTCTTCCTATTTCCATGCCATATAGGCTTGTTCCAATTGTGAATGCAAATAAATTTAAGATTCCTATCATTGCTCCTTCAACAATAATTCGTCCCCATAATCCATCAGCGAATATGCTCTTTTTGGGATTTCTTGGTTTTTCAGTCATTATGTTTTTATCTGGATTTTCTAATCCAAGTGCTATTGCAGGCAAAGAATCTGTTATCAAATTAATCCACAATAGTTGAATTGCAAGTAATGGTGATTTCATACCAATTAAAAGGCCTAAAAATATTGTAACGATTTCTCCAACATTTGTAGCTATTAAGAAATGTATGGCTTTTTTTATGTTGCTAAAAATTGTTCTTCCATATTTTACTGCTTCAACAATTGTTACAAAATTATCATCAGTAAGTACCATATCTGCAGCATTTTTGGCAACATCTGTTCCATTTAACCCCATTGCTATTCCTATATCTGCATTTTTTAATGCCGGTGCATCATTTACACCATCACCTGTCATTGCAACAACTGCACCCGTTCCTTGGAAAGCTTTTACAATTTCGACTTTATTCTCAGGGGTCACTCGTGCAAATACAGAATACTTCATTATATTCCTTTTAAATTCTGCCTTTGGAAGCCTGTCTAATTCGGCTCCTGTTATAGATATATCTCCATTTCTTAGTATTCCAAGCTCCGTCGCTATAGCGTTTGCAGTAGTAATGTGATCTCCTGTTATCATTACAGTTTTTATTCCTGCCTTACGACATGTGCTAATTGCTTCCTTCACACCTTCTCTTGGTGGATCAATCATTCCTATTAATCCAGTAAAGATCAAATCATTTTCAATATAGCTACTTTCAATTTTACTTGGTAAACTATCTACATCTTTATATCCTACTGCAATTACTCTTAATGCTTTTTTTGCCATATTTTCATTTTGTTGTTCAATTAAATTTATAATTGACATTCCTAAACTGGAAATTTGATTATTTGAATAATACTTATTACATCTTTTTATTAAAACATCTGGTGCACCTTTAGTAATAATTCTATATTTGTTTCCAATTCTATGTATTGTTGTCATCATTTTTCTTGATGAATCAAATGGAATATCGTTTATTCTTTCATATTGATTATATAAACTTTTCTTAGTTTTTCCTAATTTATAACATTCCTCTACAATTGCTATTTCAGTTGGGTCACCAGAAATATTTACTTTTCCATCTTCATAGGATACTTCAACATCTGTACACATTGTTGCAAGTTCTATTGTCAAATTCGTATTTTGAGTTAGAGATGTATTACCATTATTTAGATTAATTCCACTCGATAAATTCGGAGTAAGAACTTGAACTACCTGCATTTTATTTTGAGTCAAGGTTCCTGTTTTATCTGAACAAATTACACTACTACTTCCTAAAGTTTCAACAGCTGGTAATTTTCTGATAATACTGTTTTTCTTCGCCATTTTAGTTACGCCTATTGAAAGAACTATTGTAACTATTGCAGGCAATCCTTCTGGAATTGCAGCAACTGCTAATCCAACTGATGTCATAAACATTTCAATAGGTGGAATTTTTTTAATTATACCTATAAAGAAAATAAATGCACATATGCCTAAGCAAGCTAATCCTAAAGTTTTTCCAACTTCTCCTAATTTTCTTTGAATTGGTGTTTCTGGTGCTTCGTTTGTAATAATCATTTTTGCAATTTTTCCAACCTTTGTATTCATTCCTGTTTCTGTAGCAACTGCTTCTCCATGACCATTTACAATAACAGTTGTTGCAAATACCATATTTAAACAATCACCAATTCCTGTTTTCTCATCTAAAACTATAGTTGCATTTTTTTCAACAGGAACAGTTTCACCTGTTAAACTAGATTCTTCAGCCTTTAAATTTACGCTATTTATTAACCTGCAATCAGCTGGTACAAAATTTCCAGCTTCTAGAATCACAATATCTCCTGGAACTAATTCATTACTGTTAATTTGTCTAATTCGTCCCTCTCTCCTTACTTTAACAACTGGTGCAGTCATTTTTTTAAGTGCTTCAAGAGATTTTTCAGCCTTAGCCTCTTGAATTATTCCCATAATAGCATTAAAAAATACAATGGCAATAATTATAATAGAATCTAAATAATCATTAGACCCCTGCATTCTTTCAATTACAGCAGAAACAATTGAGGCAATAATCAAAATAATAATCATGAAGTCATTAAATTGTTTAAAGAATTTTATTATAAGACTCTCTTTTGGCTTGTCCTCTAATGTATTCTCACCATATTCACTAAATCGTTTTTTTGCCTCTTCATTCGTAAGTCGATATTGATAATTAGTCTTTAATTTCTGCTTTACCTCACTCAAATTTAATGATTGCCACATAACCAATCCTCCTTTGTGTATCAATATATTAATATATATGCATAATTAAATTGATTTATGACAAGCAAATTTGAATTAACAATGGGGACGGTTCTAAATGTTGAAAAATTCCCTTGTTCAACATTTAGAACCGTCCCCGTCGTTAATTAAATATTTTTTATTTCTCTTTTCTTAAATGAAATAAAACTTATTGCCATCATAACAATCCAATAAACTATACAAACACCTACTGCAAATCCGAAACTTGTATATTCATAGCTTGGTAATCTTCCAAATAAGAATTCTGTAAAATCCCAATTCAATGTTGGTGATATAGCAACTTGTTTTATTGAACGACTTATTGCCAATTGATTAATAATTGAACCTGTAGCTGTTCCCATAATTGGTAATACAATAGAAATTACTGAATTTCCAAATAAACTACTTAATGCGAATGCTAATGTACCTAATAATATATACATAGGCAATTTACACAACGCTGTTAGTCCAACGTAAGCAAAAACATTGTATGTTACAATTGAATTTGTATTGAAATTGTATTGAACCACCGGAATTGATAATGAATCGAATCCAAACATTAATCCTCCAAGTATTGTTTGCATTAAAATTGCTGTTACAAATATAAATCCTATCATCAATAATGAAACAATATATTTAGCTAACAATATTTTTCCTCTAGTATATGGCTTTACTAGTAACATTTTAATAGTACCTTTTTCTAATTCAGAGCTTACCATTCCTCCTAAAATCATTGCAATAAATACTATTAAAAATAATGAATATTCGTTAAACATATTAAGTAAAATTCCTCTTGCATTTCCATTATTATTTATATCCTTCTTATTATCCAATATATAATTTGCCTTTTCTATTTCCTGTATTTCCTGCTGTTTTTCAACCTTTTCTCTATAAGACATATCTGGTTCATCAAAGCTATAATCTATTCCAATTGAATTAATTTTCATATCTAATGCGTTATTTAAATAATCATCACCATATGGAATATTTTTTTCAATTCTCATATTAAATAATTCTAATTTTTGTTCTAGATTTCTTATTTCGTCGTCTAAGGATTTTGTTTCTAATGAATCATTTGGTAATTGATTTCTTTCTTCTTTTAATCCTGCTATTTGACTTTCTATTACACTAATTTCTTCCTTTATATACTGTTTCCAATCATTTACATTTAAACTTTCAATCTTTTGATTTAAAACCTCTTCTGGATTCTCAGCAACCGCTGCATTATTAGTTGCTGTACCATATTTATATAGGTTACATTCATATAAATAATTATAAAAATCTCTTTTTATAATATACGCTTGCCATGAATTTTTGTCATATTTTTTATATAAATCATAATAATCTACGTCTGTTTTTTTATTTATGTAATAGTCTCTATTTTCGCTATTTAGATTTGTGTCTATATCTTTAATACTCTCTCTAGCTTCTGCAATATAATCGTCATCTAATCTATAATTATATTGAACTGTATCTGCATACATATATCTATATATGCAATTTGTAAGAATCATAAATAAAAACATTACAATTAAAATAATGTAAACACTTTTTTTTCTAAAGATTTTTATAAATTCGTTTTTTATTAGATTACCCAATTATATTACCTCCTGTCTTTTTCAAGAAAGCATCTTCCAATGATATTTTTTCTTCTTTAAATTCATATACCTTGATGTCATCTTCAATTAGTTTTTCAATAAAATCTGGCACAGCTTCTTTTGAAAGTGTTACTTTAAAATTAGATTTATCTACAATTTCAATTTCTTCTTTATAATCTTTTATAGAATCTGTATTATCTATTTCTACATCATAAATATTTCTTTCATCACCTGTTTCAGATTTTAAAGCTTCCATTGATGCGGTTTCAATTACTTTACCATTTTTGATAATACATACTTTAGTACAAAAGCTTTCAAGTTCTGATAAATTGTGGCTTGAAATAAATATAGCCATGTTTTCCTCTTTGGCTAATTTCACTAAAAATTCTCTTAAATCTTTTATTCCCTCTGGATCTAATCCATTTGTTGGTTCATCTAATATAAGTAAATTAGGTTTATTTAATATGGCTTGTGCTATTCCTAATCTTTGTCTCATTCCTAAAGAGTATTTTGAGACTTTATCTTTAATTCTGTTTTCTAACCCAACTAGTTTTACAACTTCATCAATTCTTTTATTATCAACATTTTTATACATATTAGCAACTAATTCTAAGTTTTTTCTTCCTGATAAATACATATAAAAATCTGGATTTTCAACTATTGCTCCTACTCTTTCAATAGCTTTTACAAAATCTTTTTCTACATCAAATCCATTGATTTCAACCTTTCCACTTGTTATGCTTTGAAGACCTAAAACTAACTTAATAGTTGTAGTTTTACCTGCACCATTTGGTCCAATAAATCCTAGAATTTCACCAGCATTTAATTCAAATGATACATTGTCTAAAATTTGTTTTTTCTTAATTACTTTATTAAGTTTTTCGCATTTTAAAATTGTATTACTCATTAATAAAACTCCTTCCAATATTATTTTATTTTTGGCAAGTTAATGATGGTACTGTTACTGCTAAAACAACAGCTATTACCACAAAAAAACAAATTGAAAAACGTACTACTTCTTTTTTCCAACCTTCATCTCCATAGTTTCTACGGTGAAGTACTCTCGAAACAAACACCACTAATCCCTCACCAATTAAAAGTCCAGCAAACACACACCAATTTTCTTTCTTTACTATACTATTTAACATTAACGCTATTAATGCTAGGTTCAAAAAGGTTAATCCTGCCAAATCACCTTTACGTCGTATTTCTAATTCCATTTCGTCTAATTTTTTAAATAATTTCATTCTTCTTCCTCCTCGTAAATAAATACATCTTCAATAATTTTTTCGAAATGATTTGCAATTTTAAACGCCAAAATTATTGATGGATTATATTTACCTTTTTCGATAGAAATAATTGTCTGTCTTGATACTCCAACAGCTTTTGCTAACTCCTCTTGTTTTTCATTATTTAATTTTCTAAAATATTCAACTTTATTTTTCATCCTCTCATCCCCCTTTTGGATGTAAAATTAAATTAAATTTATTTTAGAATATTATATATTTCTCTTTCAAGTATGTCAAGTTAGTTTTACACGTTAAGGCTGCTACACTTATATTAATATAAAAAAAGCAGATATAAATCTGCTTTTTTATACATCTTTTATTCTATGCCATTTTTATAGATAATAACTTACTAATACCATTTTCCTCCATAGTAACACCATAAACCGTATCAGCAGCCTCCATAGTTCCTTTTCTGTGAGTAATAACAAGGAACTGTGTTTCATCACTAAACTTCTTTAAATAATCAGCATATCTGTATACATTAACATCATCAAGTGCGGCTTCAATTTCATCCAATATACAGAATGGTGCTGGATTGATTTTTAGTATTGCGAATAGCAATGCAATTGCAGTAAATGCCTTTTCTCCTCCTGATAAAAGCATCATGTTTTGAAGTTTTTTACCAGTTGGTTGAACTCTAATGTCTATACCACATTCTAATATATTTTCTTCGTCTTCTAAAACTAGTTCTGCTTTACCTCCACCAAATAATTCTTGGAAAACTTCGTTAAAGTTTTTATTAATTAAAGCAAATTTTTCTGCAAATTGTGCTTTCATTGTTTTTGTCATCTCTGTAATTACATTTCTAAGTTTTGCTTGAGTATTTTCAAGATCTAAACGTTGTTCACTCATAAAGTCATATCTTTCTTTAGCTTTTTTATACTCTTCAATTGAATCAATATTAATACTTCCCAAATCACGAATTTTGTTACGTAGTTTATTTACTTCTTTTTGAGTTGCTTGAACATTACTTGGTTTCTCATAATTTTCACAATTGTTTGGAGTCATTTCATATTCGTCCCATAAACTATCAACAACTTGTTTTAAATCTTGTTCAAATTTTGTTTTCTTAACATCTATTTTTACCAATTGTTCCTTCAAATCTTCAATTACAGAGAATTGATCCGTAATTTCTTTTTCAGTTTTTTCTAATTTATTGTTGTTATCAACTCTCGCAGCCTTTAACTCTTCTACTTTTCCAGTACTATTTGCAACTTCGGATTTAATAGTGTCAATCTCATTGTTGAAATTAATAATGTTTTGTTCTAGTTCTTTGTTTTCATTCGTAATTTCTTCAATTTGTTTTTCTTTGTTCTCGATGCTTGTGTTATTATTTGTAATATCAAGCTCAATTCTTTCAACCATTTCATCAATAGATGTTCCACTCTCATCAAATGATGATACCGAAATTCTAAGATTTGTAATATCAAAATTTAAGTCATCTATATATTTTTGATTATCTTTATTTAATGCTGCAAATTGTTCAATAACTGCATTTAAGTCAGTATTTTCTTTATCAATTTTTTCTATTTCAGCAAATTTTTCTTCTTTTTCTTTTAATAATTCAGCTTTTTGATGTTTAATATTTTCATTTTCTTGTTTCAATTTTTCAAGTCTTGTTGCTACTTTATCAATTGCCTCTTCAATAGATAGAATTTTTTGTTTTTCTGTTGCATATACTATGTTTATTTCATTTAGCTTATTATCTAATTCCTCAGATTTTTCTATAACCCCTGAAATTGAACTTTCATATTTTTCTTTATCCTTTGTAATTTCATCTAACTTAGATTTTAATGCTTTTATCTCTTTTTCAAGATTTTCAATTTCATTACTTCTTCCTAAGATGTTAACAGTTTTTGTTGAAACTGAACCACCTGTAATTGCTCCCGAATTACTTATTATATCTCCTTTTAAAGTAACAATTCTAAACGTATAATTATTTGCTTTTGCCATTTGAATTCCAGTATCCATGCTATCTACAACAGCAGTTCTTCCGAGTAAATTGCTAATTATTTGTTCATACTTTCTGTCACATTTTACTAAATCTGATGCAATTCCAATGTAACCATCGAAATTACATTTTAATCTGTCAATTTTATTTCCCTTAACAGATGAAATTGGTAAAAATGATGCTCTTCCTAAATTATTTCTACGCAAATGTTCAACTAATTTTTTAGCTGTTTGCTCATTATCAGTTACAATGTTTTGAAGTGCTCCTCCTAATACCATTTCTATAGCTGTTTGATATTTGCTATCAACAGAAATTAAATTTGCTAAAACTCCTTCAACTCCTGACTTTAATGAAGAATCTCTATCACAGTCTAATAACAGAGATTTAACACTTTTTGTGTATCCTTCTTTTTCCTTTTCTGTCTCAACTAAAAACTTATATCTTGAATCTTTCATTCTAATATCGTAAGAAATCTTATTTATTTCTTCTTCAAAATTCTTAATTTTATCATTTGCTTCTTCTTTGTCTTTAGCAATTTTTTCAATTTCTGCTAATACTTTATTTTTCTGGTTTTCTATGTCAAAATATCCTTTAGAAATTTCTTGCTTATCGCTTCTTGCACCATCTAATTCAGATATTGCTTCAGCAATTTCTGTTTTTAATGTTTTTTCTCTTTTTTCGTAATTTTCAAAATTTGCTTCTAAAGTACTAATTTCATTTCCAATTTCATATTTACTATCTGTATTTTTTTCTACCTTTTGTTTTTGTTCTTCTATTTCTAATTCTTTTGAAGATAATTTTTCAGTTATTTTTGCTAGTTCTTCTTCTTTTTCTTTTAATTCACTTTCAAACTTTTCCTTGTTTGAGAATATATTATTCTTCTTCTCTAATTTCTGATTCTTTTCTTCTTCTAGTTCTGAAATTCTAACCTTAACTTCTTCAATTTCCTTTTTTAATCTTTCATCATTTGCTTTATTATTAGAAATTCTTTCATTTGCAATTCCAATTTCAGTATTTAATTTTTCGATTTTATTTGTACTCTCAAAACTTAAGTTTTGAACACTTTCAATTTCAGCTGTAATTCTGTCAATTTCAGCCTTCAACTCTTCTTTTGTTTTTTGTTTGTTCTCTAGCTTACTTGTTTCATCATCTCTTTGTGATGCTATTATATCCTCATCTTTAATAATCTGTTCTAATTTCTCTTTGTAATTATCAATATTATATAAAAATAAACCAATTTCTATATTTTTTAGTTCTTCTCTTAAATCTAAAAACTGTCTTGCTTTCTCAGATTGAATTTTTAAAGGATCTAAATTAGCTTCAATCTCAGACAAAATATCATTAATTCTTAATAAATTAAGTTTAGTTTGCTCTAATTTTTTCTCAGATTCACCTTTTCTAACTCTATATTTAACAATACCTGCTGCCTCTTCAAAAATATGTCTTCTATCCTCAGATTTGTTACTTAAAATCTCATCAATTTTACCTTGTCCAATAATAGAATACCCATCTTTTCCAATACCTGTATCCATAAATAACTCAGTAATATCTTTTAATCTGCATGGAACTTTATTAATAAAATATCCACTTTCACCGCTTCTATATATTTTTCTTGTAACAACAACCTCATTATATTCAACAGGAAGTGCTCCATCTGAATTATCTATAACAATTGAAGCTTCTGCAAATCCTAATGACTTTCTATTTTGTGTACCATTAAAAATAATATCCTCAGATTTTGCTCCTCTTAAAGACTTCATACTTTGCTCTCCAAGTACCCATCTAATACTGTCTGAAATATTACTTTTTCCTGAACCATTTGGTCCTATAACTGAAGTAATTCCTTCTTTGAACTCTAATACTGTTTTATCTGCAAATGATTTAAATCCTTGTAATTCTAATCTTTTTAAGTACATTTTTTTCACCCTTCGTTCAAGAAAAAATGAAAATAAACACATTCCACTTTTTCAAAAATTTATAGATTTATAATATATCAAATTTCATTTAAAATCAATATAAGATTTTGATTTTCTTATAAATGCCAACTTTCTTGCAAAAAAAACCTTAATTAGTAATTAAACTAATTAAGGTTTTGCTAAATCAGCCACCACCGATCGAATTACCAAAAAAGGCAATAAGTATCATCATTCCCAACAATGCATAAATTCCAGCAACAATAGCTGTTAATAGTAATCCTGCAAGAAGCCATATAAGTTTATTTAACACATCAGCTTCTATATATAACAATACAGGAATTATTTTTTTCCCAATAGAAGTATAACCATTTATAAAAATGATAATTGTGGAAATAGTTAAAACTATAAATGGTTTTATCATACATGTTTTGTCGGTTTCAAAGTATTCGAATACTCTATACATGAAAACCCCTGAGGCAATTGCATAAATAATAATTACTAACGATGCAACTCCTCCTATTATTTCCAACACTTCAAATGAGAGCATAAACTCGTCTTCTATTTCTTCTCTTCTCTTTTCGCTATATACTTCCTTTGCCGACCGTTTGAAAATAGCCTTAATAATTGTTGTTGTAATTAAGCCTACTATCATGAAAATTGTAATTTGCGCTCCACCTGGTTCAATTGAACACCCCATCATCTTTATGAAGCTACAAATTATTAACATTAATAAAACTAGTAACAACATAGGATTTTCCTCCTTTAATAGGGAATGAATTGTAGTGAATAAGAATGATTTATATGATTAAATTATATTGTATTATGTTGATTTTGTCAAATTAAAAACCTTCAATCAATTCAATACAACTTACTAGTTCAAATATTTCATCTTTATTTAAATGCTCGTAATAATTTTCAAGACTTAAATTATCACTAATTTTCTTTAGAGATAACAAAGGTATTTCATTTAAATCGCAAATTAATGAAATTGAGTGAAGTTCCATATCAAAAGCAACATGATCCTTTATATCAGTTTGTGTTACAAAGCTTTCAGACGTATAACATTCAACTTTTTCAATATTAGAATTAGCTAATAATTTAAGTTTTTGACTACCACCACACAACATTGTATACTTTTCTTCTCCTGGAATTTCCCATTCATAATTATATGCTTTAGATATATTAACCCACTTTCCTACAGTGATATCAGTTGAACCAGCATAACCTATATTGATAATTAAATCTGGTTTATTATTGTTACATAAGTAGTTTGTTAAGCTTATAGCTGTGCATTGTTTGCCAACCCCTGTAATCAATAATCTTTTATTATTTTCTGCATTCTCATACAATTTACTTGAAATTTCTTTCATTTTTAGCTTTTCTGCTATTTGCTTTCCCTCTTTTTCCATTGCACATACAATCAATATATTTTTCATTTTTATTCTCCTTCTAGTTTTTCTATGCCTGTATTATAGCATAAAAGGCTTATTTTGCATAGATATTTTCATATTTTCAATTTTAAATCAATATACTTAAAAATAATATATTGGGAGACTATAAAATCATGAGACTGATAAAAACTTTTTTCATAAATGGCATAATAGTAACAATAACATCATTAATACTAAGATGTATAGGTTTATTCTTTAATTCATATATATCTCAAAAAATTGGTGCTGAAGCTGTTGGATTATATGGAATTGTAATATCAATTTACGGATTTTCTATATCAATTGCATTATCTGGAATAAATCTTGCTACTACAAAAATTGTATCTGAGGAAATTGCAGTGGGTAATACTTCTAACATAAAAAGAATTATGCATAAATGTTTACTTTTTAGCTTGTTCTTTAGTTGTATTGCGATAACTCTATTAATCACTTTATCACCAATTATTTGCAAAACTTTCCTGCATAACAGAATATCAACTCTACCGTTTTATATAATATCTGTTTCACTCCCTTTTATATCAATGTCTTCTTGTTTGACAGGATACTTTTCAGCAGTAAGAAACACTATAAAACCTGCTTCTGATCAAATACTTGAGCAATTATTAAAAGTTCTTTTAATATCCGTTTTTCTAAACATTTTTATGCCTTGTGGATTGCAATATATATGTATATCACTGATTCTAGGAAATATAATTTCAGAAATCATTTCATTTATTTACATATATACTTTATATAAATTTGATGAAAAGAAAATAAAAGAAACAAGAGCATCAAAATCATTCTTAGAAAAAAGAATATTAAATATAACCATCCCTGTTGGACTAACCTCTTTCATACGTTCAGGTCTTTCTACAATAAAACAAATTCTTATTCCAATTGGATTTGAAAAAAATGGTAATTCTTATGAACTGGCTCTAGCTAATTATGGCTTAATTTCAGGAATGGCTATGCCACTTATCTTATTTCCAAATACAATAGTTTTAGCTTTTAGTAGTTTATTAATTCCAGAATTTGCTCAATTTAACGTTAGGGCTGAGTATTCTAAAATCAAAAAAATAACTAAAAAAATACTAACATATACCCTATTATTTTCATTAACGATATCAATTTTAATTTTTATTTTTTCACCTCAACTTAGTATTTTTTTCTATAAATCAAATAACGTTATTAAATATATTAAAATACTTACTCCTTTAATACCAATAATGTACATTGATAATGTTGTAGATGCTATATTAAAAGGATTAGATAAACAAGTTACTGTTCTCAAAATTAATATTTTAGATTTGATTACAAGCATTCTACTTATATTTATAATAATTCCTAAATTTGGTATTAACGGCTTTGTTTTCACCATATATTTTAGTGAAATTTTAAACTTTACATTAAGTTTCAAAAGTCTCAAACACTGTTTATAAATGCTTACGAAAATAAGTTGCTAAAAAAGCCTAAACACATGTAAAAAATAAAATTGCTCCCCTTGACTTTAACCCAAACATACTATAAAATATTTTTAATATTAAACTATAATGAAAAGATGGTGAAATATGAATTCAAACAATAGAAAAAAGAGTATAAAAAAAACAAGAAGACAAAGTAAAAATGATAATTCAAATCCATTAGGAAAGTCCAGTAGAACTTTACCTTTTGCAATATTATCATTATTGTTATTAATTACACTTGTGTTTAGAATTGGCTGGCTCCAATTTATTCAAGGTCCTAGCCTAAAAGAAGCAGCAACAAGGCAGCAAACAACAAGTAGAATAATTAGTCCAAATAGAGGTTCTATTTACGATTCAACCGGAAAACCTTTAGCCATCAGTGCTAAAGTTGATACAGTAACAATAAATCCTCAAAAATTTATTATAGAAAATTCAAAAGAAAAAACTGCAGAACAACAAGAAAAAATTGCAAAAGCATTTTCAGAAATTTTTGAATTAGATTATAATGAAGTCTATGAAAAAGTAATAAGTAACAGTTCTATTCAAACAATAGCAAAAAAAGTTGAAGAAGACAAAATAAATAAACTTAAAAAATGGATGGAAGAAAATGATACATATGCTGGAATTAATATAGATACTGATACTAAAAGATATTATTATTATGATAATTTAGCCTCAAACCTAATTGGATTTTGTGGTGATGATAATCAAGGTTTAGCAGGAATTGAATATTATTGGAATTCAGTTTTAACAGGTACTCCTGGAAAAATCACAACAGCACAAGATGCTGCCCAAGATATCATTTCAAACGACAATGAAAACTATATACCAGCTCAAAATGGAAGCAATATAACGTTAACAATCGATTACAACATTCAAAGAATTTCAGAAAAGTATTTAAAACAAGCAGTTGCGGATAATAATTGTAAACGTGG
>ODAI010817392.1_pt1 | contig 21360 bp, 17 predicted proteins | sample 1539321 | NCBI WGS metagenome assembly ODAI01 (sample SAMN02144231, study PRJEB22623) | gut metagenome | biome: sheep rumen | host: Ovis aries | place: New Zealand | reverse complement strand
GTCCTCCTTTGTAAGCTCCGCAGCCCTTATGATCTTATCGAGGACATGCGTATCTATCAGGAAATTCTGACCGAACTTCTTGCGGAACACAAAATGGTATTTATTTAATATCTCTATCGTTTTTTTCGGATCCCCGAGTGTTGCCATGTATTGTTGTCCTTCCTGTATTATGTCCTGATCTATCCTTAAGAAGATGGCGTAAAGAAGCGTACCGCGTTATCCCAGGTAACTTCGTATACCTTCTTTACATCCACGCCTTTTATCTCAGCTATCTTTTCCGCCACATAAGTTAAGTACCCGGAGTGGTTTCTCTTGCCCCTGAACGGGTCCGGAGCCATGTAAGGGCAGTCCGTCTCAAGCATTATGTGCTCCAAAGGAAGCATATCCACCACTTCTTTAAGTTTCTTCGCATTCTTAAATGTGACCACTCCGCCTATGCCGAACATGAGCCCGAGTTTTAAGTACTCCTCAGCATGCTCCACGCTGTATGAGTAGCAGTGCATGACGGCTTTTACATGACGGTTATCTACGCTGCTGCATTTACCGGGAGTCCTGTCACCGTAAAAACCCTGCACCATCTTAAGCGTATCCTCAGCAGCATCCCTCGAATGGATGATCACGGGGAGTCCTGTCTCTTCCGCCAGCTTCCATTGCCACTCGAAAGCTTTTTTCTGTATCTCTCTCGGCCATACATCCCAGTGATAGTCAAGCCCTATCTCGCCTACAGCAACGACTTTTCTGTTTTCGGTAAGCAGCCTTAATTCTTCCCGGTTTTTCCTGCACACTTCCTCCGGGATGATCTTTCTCCTTACACTTTCGTTTCCTGCAGCCTGTTCCGTAGTTTCCTTTTTATTATTTGATCCGGTATCTGCGTTTGTCCCGGAATCTTCTTCATCCTCATATACCCCATACCCTTCGGGGGAGAAAATAAGCTCTCCCGCAGAGTCCGGATGCACACCGACTGCGGCATATATAAAATCATGCTCCTCCGCCAGCTTTAGAGAAGTATATGAAGATGCCATATCGGCACCGTTATTGACTATTCTGCCGACGGATATGTCTTGTTCTTCATGAAGATATCTTAATATCTCTTCCCGGTCCTCTTTAAACTGCCTTGAATCATAATGGGCATGTGTATCAAATATTCTCATCTTCGTCTTCTTTTTTTAAGTTTTCTGGCTATAAGAGCTATCACTCCGCCGACTATAAATACCGATACTCCGGCTCCTATACCGATGGCAAGTGCATTCTCCTTTAAAAGCCTGCTCTTTCGCAGGCTCTCCTCTTTCTCACCCGGTTTTCCGAGTAGTTCCGGATCCACATCTGCAAATACCACATCCACAGGTATCATATATGAAGGCCAGCGTTCCTCGTATACCTTTTTGGTGAGGGGATAGGCCGCATTATACAGCACGATGTCCGTATCCCCTATGGTCCTTGAACCGTATGTATATGTGATCTTACCTATCCTGTTGTCTCCATGCTCCAGCTCAAAAGAAGTATCATAGGTTATGGTCTTTTTTGCCTTTGAGATGTCAAATCCGTCAGGTATGATGATCGTCCCCGAACCGGATATCTTAACTATGGGGTCCTCCTGATCGGGAAATGCCGGAGAATAATCAAAGCATGAAGGGAACCTAAGCTCGTCCCTTCCTATCTCATCCATCCTGTAGGATACAAAGTGGTCAAAGCAGTAATCAAGCAGCTTTCGGCTGTCGGCATATACATCATCCCATGTGGGAGCATGCATGACGACGCTTATAAGGTTTTTCCCGTCCTTCCTGGCATAGGTCACAAGTGCGTACCCGGCCTGGGTGGTAGCACCGGTCTTGCCTCCGGTCGCATACTCATACTTCTGCGTACCGTTTAAAAACCAATGGTGGTTGGTGAGTATCTTGGCTTCATGCTTGTTGGTCGCAGGCATATTGTAAAAGGCAGTGCCCGTAATCTTCATAAACTCGGGATTCTGATATGCCGCACGGGCTATCAAAGATAAGTCATAACAGCATGTGTAGTGATCCTCATCATGTAAGCCGTGCGAGTTGGCAAAATGCGACCTCTCACATCCGAGCTCCTTAGCCTTCCTGTTCATGAGCTTGATAAATCCGGCTATGGATTTTCCGACATGCTCGCCCACGGCGTATGTCGCCTCATTACCCGACTCCAGCATGATACCGTACAGTGCCTGCTCCACGGTCACCTGCTCGCCTTCGGTAAGTCCCATACGGCTGCTCGTTTTCGATACATAATTATCCGCAGCATATGATACGGTGAGCACATCATCAAGGTTTCCGTTCTCAAGGGCTACCAGAGTCGTAAGTATCTTAGTGGTGCTCGCCGGATAAAACTGCTCATACATGTTTTTCTCGAACAGGATGTTACCCGTATCCGCATCCACTACGACCGCTCCGTCCCCCTTTATCTCAGGACCCTTTGGCCAGCCGTCACCGGTCTCATCTGCTTTTAGCATATAAAAAGGTATCACGGAAGAGAAAAAAATAATGCAAAAAATAAGCAGAATTGTGGTTCTGCCTATTCTTTGCATTTTATGTAGCATGTCTCTGTTTCTAAAAAACACTCTTTCCATAATACCCGTAAAATTACTGAAGCTTGATCAATGTAAACTTTCCTACAAGGGGAAGCTGCTTAGCCTGTCCGTTAACAGAGTTAATGATGCCGAGTATCATAAGCAGGAATACTACCAGACCTACAAGTCCGAATAATATGCCGAATATAAAACCTACAACAGGTATCAGTGAGAAAATCCATGCAAACAGTCCGATCACATGAGCTGCAATACAAAGGGTTATACCCTGCTCTGCATGGAACATGGCAAATTTAGACTCTCTCGCGGTAAAAATGGGAACCAGTACAAGTAAGCCGATATAAGCAAGTATACCCATGGGCTTGTTTGCATTGATATCCTGAATTTCATAGTTTCTGGTCAGATCTTCTGACTGCATCAATTCATTAAAATCCATTTTGTTAGTCTCCTTCCCTCACTGTAAGTACTCACTTCACGTAAATACCTTTCAGTAGTATTGTTCCCCTAAGTACTTGCATTATATACCATATATTTCAAAAAGTAAAGACTTTCTTAACCTGCTATCTGATTTCCCGTGTAAAGCTGGTAATACTTGCCCTTCTCTTCGATGAGCTCGTCGTGGGTCCCTCTCTCGATTATACGACCCTGCTCGAGTACCATGATACAGTCGCTGTTCTTAACTGTAGAAAGCCTGTGAGCTATAACAAAGGTGGTCCTGCCCTTCATGAGCTTATCCATACCTTCCTGTACAAGCTTTTCCGTACGTGTATCGATGGAGGATGTAGCCTCATCAAGGATAAGTACGGGAGGATCGGCTATAGCCGCACGTGCGATGGCAAGCAGCTGGCGCTGTCCCTGTGAAAGGTTTGCACCGTCACCTGTAAGCATCGTATTGTAGCCTTGAGGAAGCCTTCTGATAAAGCTGTCCGCATTGGCAAGCTTTGCTGCTGCCTTTACTTCGTCATCGGTAGCATCAAGCTTTCCGTAACGGATATTATCCATAACCGTACCGGTAAAGAGGTGTGTCTCCTGAAGTACTATGCCGAGTGACCGGCGAAGATCTGCCTTCTTTATCTTGTTGACATTGATACCGTCGTAACGGATCTTGCCGTCCTGGATATCGTAGAAACGGTTGATAAGATTTGTGATGGTGGTCTTTCCTGCACCGGTGGAGCCGACAAATGCTATCTTCTGTCCGGGTGTGGCAAAAAGCTTGATATCGTGAAGTACCATCTTTTCCTCGGTATATCCGAAGTCCACATTATCAAATACCACATCGCCCTTAAGCTCTACGTAGGTAGTGGTACCGTCTGCCTTGTGGAAATGCTTCCAGGCCCAGATACCTGTATGCTCGTCGGTCTCCTCGATGGTATATTCCCTGTTCTCACTGCCGGGCTTATATACCTTCTTTGCATTTACCAAAGTTACGTAGCCTTCATCTGTCTCGGGCTTCTCATCCATAAGACGGAAGATCCTGTCTCCGCCTGCTAAAGCCATGATGATCGAGTTAACCTGCATGCTTATCTGGTTGATGGGCATGTTGAGCTGACGGTTGAAGGTAAGGTAACTGATAAGGGCACCGAGTTCCAAGCCGCCCACACCGTTTATAGCCATGGCACCGCCGACGATAGCGAGTACAACATAGCTTACGTTACCGAGCTGTGCATTGATGGGCATGATGATGTTGGCAAAACGGTTTGCGTTATTCGCACTGTCATAAAGCTCTTCGTTTAACTTATCAAATTCGGCTATATTTTCGTCCTCATGACAGAATACCTTTACTACCTTCTGTCCGGACATCATCTCTTCCACAAAACCGTTAAGCGCACCGACTGCCTTCTGCTGCTTTACAAAGTATTTTCCGCTCTTGCCGGAGATCTTCTTTGTAGTGAAAAGCATGATGCCTATCATGAGCACGGATACGCACATAAGGAGCGGACTAAGTCTGATCATGCTGATGGTAACGCTCACGATGGTGATGATACTGTTCAAAAACTGGGGTATACTCTGTGATATCATCTGTCGCATGGTATCAACGTCATTGGTATAGAGTGACATGATGTCGCCGTGTGAATGACTGTCAAAATACCTGATGGGGAGCGACTCCATATGCTCAAACATATCATCCCTGAGCTTTCTCTGGAAGCCCTGGGTGATCCTGACCATGATCCTCGCCTGTACGAAGCTGGCGATGATACCGGTAACGATAAAGCATGCCGTTACCAATATCTCATGTGCAAGGTCTGCAAAAGTAAGAGTACCTTCCTGGATACCGGGAATATAGATATCCAAAAGCGTTTTGGTAAAAAGTGTGCCTTTTATGGTCATACAGAATACCGTGATGCCGATACATAAGCATACACAGATCCATAAAGCGAGATTATCAAGTACCATGTACTTTACAAGCCTTTTAAGGATCTTTCCGGGATTCTTGACCATAGGCTTCATTCCTCTGGGCATAGGTCCACGTCCCATTCTGGGTCCTGATCCGGGTCCTGGCATTACTTTTCACCTCCTTCATCAAAGTCTCCGTTGCCGCCTGTCTGTGATTCATAAACATCGCGGTAGATGGTGTTGTTCTTTAACAATTCTTCATGTGTACCGAAGCCGTTTATCTTACCGTCTTCCATGACGATGATCCTGTCGGCGTGCATGACGCTCGAGATACGCTGTGCGATGATGAGCTTCGTGGTACCGGGTATCTCCTCTGCAAATGCCTTACGTATCTTTGCATCTGTAGCGGTATCTACGGCACTCGTACTGTCATCGAGTATCAGGATCTTAGGCTTCTTTACCAGGGCTCTCGCAATACATAATCTCTGCTTCTGTCCGCCGGATACGTTCGTTCCGCCCTGCTCTATATGTGTCTCATACTTATCAGGCATCTTCTCGATAAACTCATCTGCACAGGCCAACTTGCAGGCTCTTATGCACTCAGCCTCGATCTCCGCCTTCTCCCGGGGTGTCTCAACATGGTTATCTTTACCCACGTTCTTTCTGACACCCCAGCGAAGGTTATCCATAATAGTTCCTGAGAAAAGGACATTTTTCTGGAGTACTACGCTTACTTCGTCTCTTAAAACTTCAAGGTCGTAGTCTCTGACATCTACTCCGCCTACGAAAACAGTACCGTCGTTAACATCATACAGACGGCTGATAAGATTAACGAGAGTGGACTTTGCACTGCCCGTTCCGCCTATGATACCGATCGTTTCGCCGGATTCGATGTTGATATTTATATTGGTAAGTACATTTTCCTTACCATCCTTGTTATAACGGAAGTTTACATTCTTAAATACTATGCTTCCGTCCTTAACCTCCATGATGGGGTTTTCGGGATTAACGATATCGGGCTCTTCCACAAGCACTTCGTTGATACGCTTCATACTTGCGGCACTCATGGTGAGCATGATGAATATCATAGAGAACATCATAAGGCTCATCAGGATGCTCATGCAGTAAGAAAGGAGTGCGGTAAGATCGCCTAAGGTAAGCTCGGGATTGATGATATCGCTGTTGATGATCATGTTGGCACCGAGCCAGCTGATAAGGAGCGTACATGTATATACGGTGATGCTCATCGCGGGCCCGTTGAAGGTGGTAAGCTTCTCTGCAGCGGAGAATATCTTGTAGATATTGTTGCTGGCAGTTTTAAACTTCTTCTTTTCATGATCCTCACGGACATAAGCCTTTACTACGCGGATGGCATTTACATTTTCCTGTACGCTGGCATTCAGCTCATCGTACTTGGGGAATGCCTGCTCGAAGGCTTTCATGGCCTTTGAAATGATAAATGCAAGTATACAGCCGAGTATGATAACCGCTACCAGATAGATAAGTGCAAGCTTAGGCTTGATGGTAAATGACATGATGATCGCTATAACAAAGGTCATAGGTGATCTCATGCACATACGGAGTATCATCTGATATGCGTTCTGTACATTGTTAACGTCGGTGGTAAGTCGTGTTACAAGTCCTGCTGTCGAGAACTTATCGATATTCTTGAAGGAGAATGTCTGGATCTTGTCAAACATACCCTTTCTTAAGTTCTTAGCAAAACCGGTCGATGCCTTTGCACCGAACACACCGCCCATGATACCGCCTGCCAAGCCTATCAGGGCTGCCACTATCATGAATACACCGACCACGATGATGTGCCTTAAGTCCCCGACTACTTCGCCGGCTTCATTTGTAGCCTTGATACCCTCATCTACAAGGGACGCCATAAGCAGCGGCACGACCATCTCCATGGCTACCTCGATGACCATGCTTAAAGGAGTAAGGATCGATTCTTTCTTATACTCCTTTACATAAGATAATAACCGTTTGATCACAGTTTCTTCCTCCCAGTTTTATTTCTCCCAGTTTTATTTCTCCTTGTTTAATAGGTATTGCCCCCTCACATTCGTGTTGTGTCATCAGGACTCCGTCAGCTTCGCTGACACCTCATGACGTACGGTGGCAGGTCGGTCGGAACATTGAAAATCATGACTTCGTCATGATGGTTCCTCCCTCAAATCCGCTGCGCTTCATGTTCTCCGATATCTTATCGAAAATATTGTGCAGCGTCTGTCTTTCCTTATCCGAAATACCTTCTTCCATCTTCTCATTTGTGGCGAAGATACTCTTCATACTATCCTCATGGACCTTTTTCCCGATATCCGTGACTATGATGCGTTTGAGCCTTGTATCCTTTTCATCGGACTGTCTTTTTATATAACCCATCTGCTCAAACTGCTTCATAACGTTGGCAACAGTGGAACGGGGCATGCAGAATCTGGTCTCTATGTCCTTCTGATATATGACCGTATCCTCATGATGGCACAGATATCCCAATATCCAGCCATGGGTAATGATGATCTCATCAAATCCCGCTTTCGTAAGCTCAGCTCCGATAAAGCTTCCTATCGTGTTGCTCATACGCTTAAGCTCCCAGCCTAATGATTCCTTATGCTCCATGTCCTCCTCCTGACTGTTCTATTTTGGACTGTTCCATTTGGAACTGTTCTAATTGGGATTATATACCCTTATTTTTGTTTTGTCAATACTCTTTTTTATTTTGTACAGAAAAATGGACAAAACACCGGATTATGTACAAAAATAAAACATAGCGTAAAACCCCGGTCAATGATATTATAATAATCAGCTGCGCAGCTTATTGCCATCTTAACACCCCGCCGGAGGGAGGCTCCAGCGGGGTGCAGGTTTGGCCCTGAAATACAATACTTTTTCTTGGTGTAATAATCCGATATGGGTAATATCAGAAAAGCCCGAACGGATCATTGCTCAGAAAAAAGTATTGGTACAGGAGGTATATAAGATATGAAAAACCATGACATCATTTTGCATCTTTTGGCAGAGTATATCGCAAAAGACCATGCAGACCCTACACATTTAAAAGAGTATCAGGAGATTCTTCTCAGACACCTTGATACCAATAAATCATCTCTCCCCGAAATAATAGGAATATCGAGATCTACACTGAACAAAATACTTAAGGGTGACCCCTCGATTTCCGTAAATACTCTTAAGATATTTGCTTATGCATTCATAAAATCTGATTGCCCTTTACCGGATTTTCATTCAGAACTGTTTGAACCCTGCAGTAGTTGTATCGAGCACCGTTTCGTCACAAAACTGATCAGGCTTTTATATGAAGAAAACTGGATTCCGGCATTGGCTAGCAAACAGTAGTTAGGATACATATATCGGGCTTTTCTTTTACTTACTATTGTAAAAACACCTTGTTTATAGTAAGATAATATTATCGGTCATCCGACAGAAAATAACGAAAGGATCCGCTATCCGCGGCGATAATATTATGCTTAAGAAAATACTCTACATATTTATCTTTACACTACTTGGTGCCGCACTCATTTTCAGCGTGGTCATGATGATAAAATTTTTTAACGAAGCAGCCGAGGAGGAGAAAGACAATATGAAAAACCCCATGCTTAATCCCGTAACCGAAACTCCTTCACCCACCATAACAGAGGCTGCCACACCTTCTCCCTCTCCTTCTCCCACACCCGTCCCGGAGAAAAACTATGAGGAAGAGTTTTACATGACAGAGATCACAGATGAGATCTTCGAACGTATAAAGGGCAAGTCCTATCCGGAAGGTGCCACGATATCTTTAGACGATCTTCGTTGGTGCCATGTGGTGCACTACGGCTTTGACGGTGAGATCCACGAGGGCGAGATCATCGTAAATAAGGCTATCGCAGATGATACCCTTGAGATATTCAAAGAGCTCTTCGATATAAAATATGAAATAGAAAAAATCCGCCTCATAGATGAATACGGGGCCGACGATGAAAAATCCATGGAAGACAACAACTCTTCCTCATTCTGTTACAGGACGATAGCCGAAACGACCGTCCTTTCTAACCATGCGCTGGGTCTGGCTATAGATATCAACACACTCTACAACCCTTACGTCTATACCCGTAAGGACGGAACTCTGTTCCTCCAGCCCGAAAATGCAACAGACTATGTTGACAGGGAAAAAAAGAATCCCCATTTTATAAAAAACGGGGATCCCTGTTATAACATCTTTATCGCCCACGGCTTTACCTGGGGTGGTGACTGGAATACAAAAAAGGATTTCCAGCATTTTGAAAAAGCAATTGACTGATACTCTTAAATATTCTTGGTAATCGTAACAATATTGCAGCCATCTTTATAAGCATATTCCATACTGTCCATGCTTTTCTTGGCCATGTAAATACCCAAACCGCCTATCCGGCGCTCGGCAGCAGACAGGGTAACATCGGGATCTTCCTTTGATGTCGGATCAAACGGAACTCCTCCGTCTTTTATTGTTATCACCGCCTTTCCCGGTGAAGGTTCAACATCTATGATCACGGTCGCTTCACCGGTCCCGGGCGCATAGGCATAGTTTGCGACATTAACAAACAATTCCTCAACCGCTATATCTATCTGCATCTTAACCTTCATAGGGCAGCCGGCATTATCCAGTTCATCGTCTATAAGATCAAGCACCGTCTGGAGATTTTCAACTTTGGCTTCCAGTTGTATTTTTTTCATATATCCTTCCCTGTTACAGACATTGTTAAACATTAGTGTTCTGCCTGCTCCTTTCCGTAATATTTAAAGCACAGCATTGTAATATCATCAAACTGCGGTGCGTCCTCAACAAAGTCCTCTATGGAATCCATAACATTTTCAAGAACCTTCTTAGGATCTGCATCAGGCTCACGGTTAAGTCCCTTAAGCATCCTCTCGTTACCGAAGAGCTCATTATTCGCATCCGTTGCCTCTGCTACGCCGTCCGTATATACAAAAACAGTATCTCCCGGGTTAAGGGTAAACTCATGCTGCCTGAAAGGTATTCCTTCCATAACCGCCAACGCCGGTGAATGTCTGTATTCAACCAGTTCAAATTCTCCATCCCTATGCCTGATGGCCGGATGCTCATGTCCGGCATTAGCCGCAATTCCTTTTCCGGTAGATATCTCTATGATAGCCATCCAGACCGTAACAAACATCTCTGCTTCATTTCCTTCACAGAGCTGATCATTTACCTCCTTAAGGATCTCCGATACCGAACCGCCCATCTGGGCTCTGTTTTTAATAAGCGTTTTGGTTATGACCATAAACAGCGCAGCCGGAACTCCCTTACCTGATACATCAGCCATGATCAAAGCTATATGATCATCATCCACAAGGAAATAATCGTAAAAGTCACCGCCCACCTCTTTGGCCGGGTTCATTGAAGCAAACAGGTCAAATTCCTTCCTGTCGGGGAACGGCGGGAATATTCTCGGGAGCATATCCGCCTGGATCTGTGTGGCAACGTTAAGCTCCGCCCCTATCCTTTCCTTTTCGGCTGTGATCCTTGTGATCTCATTTATATAATTTAATGTTTTTAAGGACAAAGCCTCAAAATTTTCAGCCAGTACCTGTATCTCGTCACCGGTACGATATTTATCCTCCATCCGAAAAGCAAGGTCATCGCCACTAAGCTCTGAAATCCTTGAAGCCATTGAGTTTAACGGCTTTACGATCCTCTTTGAAAGCACTACGGCGTTTAAAATACCCAATAAAAATATCACGACCAGGATGATCAGGATCATAAGCTTTGATTTACTTATGTTATATTCATAAACCGTTTTTGAATCTTCAAGTATTGCATTATTGCTTTCTATAAGCATATTGGCAGGTGTTTCCAAAACGGATTTATCTACAGCGGAAACAAGTGCCCAGCCCACAGCAGGCATGGCCGAACCTGCCATATAATAAGACTTGTCTCCGATAGCAACCTGCTTTATGGCTGCATCTCCCGTAAGCGCTCCGGATATAAATGCCGCCAGTTCACTGTTTTTATTATTTTTAAGATTTTCCGCCTCAGACGATACATTTACTTTAAAAAACCCTTCCTTATCCGATGAAAAGATCACATGCCCGTCCTGATTGACGATAAAGGTTATGCCTCCGTTATCGGATACTGCATCAATCCCGTTTTCAATGGCATCAAGGAACAGATCTGCTCCCACTATGGCTTCAAGCCTGCCGTTAACATATATAGGAACGGCACAGACCATACCTTTCTTCCCGGTAAAAGCATCTATCTCAATATCGGAAAAATATATCTCCCCTTTAGCCGCAGTATTTTTATACCATGAACGGGTAGTACCGTCAATCATAACAGGAGTGCCGTCATCATTAAATTTGGTTGCAGACCTGTCATCCGTAATGATCGTAAAACCCTCAGGTACGGAAACAAAGCAGGAATTAATACTGTTTGTGTTATAAAGGGAAACCATCATATCCGAAAGGTTTCCGAGCAGTTTTACCTTAAGCCTGTTAGCCGGGGCCTCCATATCTACATTCTCTCCGTACAGAAGCTGAGGTACTGCCTTTCCGTCATCATTTTTATCCGGAACCCTTATCCTTATGTTTTGGGGATAATTTTCAGGAGATTCAAGAAGTACCTTCGTATAATCACCGAGCATCTGTACCAGTGACTTCAGATGCTCAAATAAATCGTCGGCAATATAGGCCTCCATTGCGACTGTCTGCCCCATAGTATTAGTTACTACTGCGTCCATTGTCGCATTTGTAGTATTCCGCATGGACTCTTCCTGCTTCACATTAGCGTCAGCCACAAGCTGTGTCAGATCGTTAGCGGAATGATTAAGCACCAGCGCAAATGCAGCAATAACTATAACAAGGTTGATCAGAACCAGGTTAAATATCTTGCTTTCAATACCACCTATTATCAAACGTCCGAGTTTATGCATATTCAACCTTCCTTTTCAATCTTTTAAGCAGAGTATCCGTTAAGCGACCCGTGTTGTTCTATCCAGCAAAAACGTTCCCAATCCGGCTGGCTTAAGTATACGCGGGCGGCCACATAATGATGCCTGCTTCCTGCTTCAGTACTCATTGCTTTAAAATACAGATCGTCTCCTACACATTCTCTGAAGAAAGTCTTAGCTTCCTCCTTGTAAGGACCCGGCATATATTTTACATTCATTTCCTATCCATCTCTCCCTTCAATTTTCAAATCCATATTGTTGAAGCGGATCATTTTTTTAACATTTGACACCTGACTTACTCGGTTCTTTCAATTACCGTTCCCCTGATATCGGCATCTTCCAGTATATCTCTTAAAGCTTTTACATACTGTTCTCCATGGAAACCCTGATACCAGTCAATATAAAACTTATCAGCAATCTCGGTAACCTGGAGCATGAGCCCCTTTTCCTGCATAACATGAAATGCCGTCATACGGATACGCCTGCCATACTCACCGGTCTTTAAGGTACCAAGATAACTTACGCTGTATGACAGAGGCATAGTATTTCTCGTATCCGTTATTATCTTGTCTAGCGCACCGTAAACAAAAGCCTTAGTATAACCTTCACAGATACCGCGGTATACACCGCACATCGTTTTTATGTTCTGTTCGGAAGCAAAGCCTTTTAAAAACTGTCTGTACCCGGCATTTAATTTTTCTTCACTCTCTTCTTTTAGTGTCTTCGGATCAAATTCATACTCAGCATGAACCACCTGATGCAAAAGGGAATTCTCGTTTCCCATAACTTTTCTGATACTTACGGGTGCCATGAACCTTAACGGAAGTTCGTTTTCCGGATGTGCTTTCTGCATAGCTTCGGATGTAAATACAGCCAGCACCGACATAGGACTTCCGCCGACTTTCTTTACATGCTCCATAAACTCTTTACTCGGAACGCTCAGACAGAATGCACGGCAATCGGCCTTCGAAACAAACATCCCTGTATTAGCGGCTTCGGGAAATGCAAAACCGGTCTTTTTTCCAAAGCCTGACATCATCGCCTTAGGATCGATCGGATCAACTGCCAGATATGCATCCTCTTCCTGTCCCAAGACCGCACCATCCTTTTCTGTATATACACCTTCGGGAACAGGATATTCCCTGCCGTCTGCCAGACAGTAATAATGATAAAAGAAGGTTTCAAGGACTTTCATAAATCCCGTGCCGTCAGTCGGGACATGGTCTGCATAAATATATAAAGTATTACCAAGATAGCAGAATGTAACTGTATGGAAATTGCCCTTTCTTCCAAACGGCTCAATAACCTCGCCCGTCTCCTCTATCACAAAAGGAAGAGGATTCTCTGTAAATACAAGCCTGCTGTTTCTTATAGTTATGGCATAGCCCATATACGGATATACTTTAAGAGTACTGTCCCATGCCTTCTTTAAAGCTTTAGGATCGACCTTATCAGCCAGATCAAATCTGTATGTCATAAAGAATGCTTTTTCCGTAGGATAAGCTCCGCGGGCAAACATGCCTGCGGTAACAGGGCGTATCTGTCTCCATCCTTCCGTAGCAGGATCGCCGTTGATACCTACCGCAAATTTGTATTTTCTTTCATACTTCCCTTCGTTAAGGGATAATACCATATCCCATCCGTTACACTGACCGGAGCATATAAATGCATTACAGCGTGAGAGAATATAGAGGGCATAGAAATAATTAACCGTGGTATCTTCAAGTTTTTCATTATATTCATCACCGTTATGTTCTTTTTCATAATCCGAGATGATCTGGCCGTCCCTTAAATCCCCGACAGTCAGCCTCTCCTGAGAAAGTGCCACCATCGTCTTTCCAAACTCGGCCTTCATCTGCTTTAGGATATTATTATCCTCTGTAGCAAGGAACAGCTTTTCATACCCGTAATCCTCCATCCATTTACGAATGGTCGGGATCATCTGCTCCACGGTCGCCATTTTTCTCGTACCTGACAGTCCGGTTGCGATATAATCCGTTCCGCGGATAAGTATGCCTAAAGTCTTTTTATCCCCGAATACAGCATCATAATACTCGTTCATTTCTTCCTTAAAGCTATCGGCAATGACCGAAGTATCAACAGAAGCTGTCTGGTTATTATAGAATTTGGTCTTGATAAGTATGACCATGTACGGAACCACAAGAGTATTCTCCTTGTTTGCATCAGGATTCCATATATCAACCGCAAAATATCTCTCTACCAGCTCTCGTGGGAATTTCCCGAAGTTCTTCTCACTTGGTGCAACAAATTTTAGTCCGAACTTGCCAAAAGCCCTCTCAAACCTTACATATGAAGACAAAATGGCTCCGATACCCCCGGTATTGTCGATCGGAATGGTTATATACTTGAAATCCGAAAACAATCTGCCGTCCAGGATCCACTGCATAAAGAAAAGATTGTGGAAAGCATATGTACTGCTCAGGCGATTGAAATTATTGTCTTCCATTCCGATCCTTATCTGTTCCTGAACATAAAAACATTTATCATTATAAAAATCCGAAGGAAGTTCATCCGCGATATGCAGTCTTTGATCTTCATCGATAAACCACAGGATACGGGGGTCATTGCACCATACCTGCATATCGGTATACTTTAGGATTACCTTTGTAAGAACAATAGTGTATTCATTCAGCTCTTCAAATATATAAGTATCAAGTCCTTTAAGAAATTCCAGGTAAATTGATTCTTTTTCATATTCATTATATTTCAGATACTTAACCATATAAGGCGGTTTAAGATAGGAAGGATAAGCATCCACAGGCTCTATATCATCGTTATTATCCCAATATACGATATCAAAGTCTTCCCCTTTCGGATTTTTAACATGAAAACGTTCCTTACTTACCGGATCCGTTTTTAACGCCTCATGGAAAACATAATCGCTCATCTCAAAGGTACGGGCCTCAGCGTCAACGTTAAATGATTCGATCTTAAACATATTATTTCTCCTCTTACTCTATACATTATCAACCGTCCCTTTGATTGGAATCCTCTTTCTGCCGGAAGTTATTGCCCTTAAAGGACAAACTAATACGCAAAGGTGGCAGCCCACACACTTTTTACCGTCAAGTACAGGCTTTCTTTCTTCATTCAGTGTTATAGCCTGATGTCCGCCATCCGCGCAGGATATCATACATCTGCCGCAGCCTATACACTTTTCCCTGTTAAACTTGGGGAATAATACCGTATCCCTCTCTAAAACATCCGTTGAGTCACTGATAGTATCTAGTGCAAGCCCTGTAGCGTCTTTAACACTTGTGAACCCTTTTTCTGCAAGATAATAATTCAGTCCTGCCTTCAGATCATCTATGATACGGTATCCGTACTGCATTACGGCGGTGGTAACCTGGATGGATCCCGATCCTAAAAGTATGAATTCCAAAGCATCAAGCCAGGTCTCAACTCCGCCCATACCGCTAATGTGCATTTCTTTTAACTCGGGAGACTTTCCGAGTTCGGCAATAAATTTGAGTGCTATAGGCTTAACCGCATTACCGCTGTAACCTCCGACTGCTGATTGTCCGTGTACTGCAGGTGCTGAAATATACGTATGCGGATTTATTCCCAGGATACTCTTTATCGTATTGATGGCTGCTATACCATCCGCTCCGCCCCTTTTAGCGGCAAGTGCTGCGGGAAGCACACTTGCCACATTGGGTGTCAGTTTTGCAAGTACCGGGATCTTTGTTCCCCTCTTTGCTGCCGCAGTATACTTTTCTACAAGCTCCGGAATCTGTCCGATATCCGACCCTAAGCCGTCTTCCATCATGTTAGGGCAGGAAAAGTTAAGCTCTATGGCGTCAGCTCCATTCTCCTCGCATAACCGGGCCAGTTCTTCCCATTCCGCTTCATCCTGACCCATAATGGACGCCAGGATAAATTTCGTAGGATATTTTCCCTTTAGTTTCCTGAATATCTCCATATTTTCGGCCACACTGTGATCCGAAAGCTGTTCAACATTCTTGAAACCCATTATACTTCCGTTGTCTCCCGTAATTGCAGAAAAACGGGGCGATGCTTCATGAATGTCAAAAGAGCATATCGTTTTAAAGCAGGCTCCGGCCCAGCCGGCTTCAAATGCCCTGGCGCACATATCATATGTACTTGCGACCACCGAGGAAGATAACAGGAAGGGATTTTCAAGCGGGATACCGCACATCTCGGTACGGAGCAGGTCCTCATTATGAGGAGCCTTAATATCAAGCATGGGCTTAACTTCATCATGAAGTTTAGTCATGAGCTCCCGGATGCTGACCTGCTGCTTTTTTACACAGGATTTCTCGCAAGGAGCACTGCAGCCTTCGCATGGATTTGCTTCCGGAAAACTGTCCGCTGCACATTTTTCGTTGTCAAACCATATGCTTCTTAACATCCCGGCCGGATCCAGTTTTCCGCATGCTTTACTGCATGGCGCATCGTGGCACAATACGCATGCAAGCATATCCGACCTGTTTATCTGTCTTATAAACCCATTTCCGATCTGACTCATTTCGTTCATCCCTCCACCTTCAGATTTATTTATAATAATAATTATCATATCTCATTATGTCCAATAAATGTCCAAAACATTTAAGTTAGGAGTAGCAAAATAAGTACAATTGTGTTATCATTCATATATGTGGGATAACAATATAAGGCAGGACACGTAAATGATAGTTCTCGTTATACTGGCGGTGCAGCTTTTCGGGCTGCTTCTCTCGGTAATCATAGATCCGTATGTCAGAAATAAGAAAAAGCTGCTTATTGAAGTAATACTGCTTCTTTTCAGCCTTCTTCTTCAGAACTATATGGAATACAGGTTTGTTACGGATATTAATATGCCGCATTTAAGGATAATAGCAGGAATCTACGGATATTCAGTCCGTCCCATGATACTGGCATTGTTCTGTTGTATCTTGAAAAACAATGGCCGCAGCAAAATAGTATGGATCCTGAATATCATAAATGCGTCTGTTCATTTGACAGCCCTGTTTTCCGATATCTGTTTTACGATAACCGAAGACAACAGATTTATAAGAGGTCCTCTGGGCTATACCTGTCATATCATAAGCGGACTTCTCCTTGCATACCTTTTAGTATATACATTCAGGGAATTCGTTCATGTTAAGAAAAGCGACATGATAATCCCGATATTGAATGTTTTGGTTATTCCCATATCGGTTATTTTTGATTCGAAGTATTATATTAACGCTCCTTATACATTTCTTACCGTCTCAGTTGTCACGGGAACAATGTTTTATTTTATATGGCTGCATATGCAGTTCGTAAGGGAACACGAGGAGGATCTGAAGGCCCAGCAGCGTATACAGATAATGATGACGCAGATACAGCCGCATTTTCTTTATAACACCCTGGCCACCTTAAAGGCCATGTGTAAAAAGGACCCGGATACCGCGGCTGAGCTTGCCGAGAAATTCGGACAGTATTTAAGACAGAACCTCGACTCACTAGGAACAGTCGGAAGGATCCCGTTCGAGAAAGAACTTGAACACACCAGGCTTTATGCCGGTATTGAGATGGTCCGCTTCGAAAATGTGGAAGTTAAATATAATATTTCCGACGCAAGCTTTACCGTACCGCCCCTCTCCCTGCAGCCCCTGGTTGAGAATGCGATAAAGCACGGAGTACGTATCAGGGATAAGGGCGTAGTTGAAATAACAACGGCTTTTAAGGATGGTTTTCACGAGATAACCGTTTCTGACAACGGAAGCGGCTTTGATGTAAAAAAAGCCGAAAAAGCCGAAGGTTCTCATATAGGTTTAAAAAATGTACGTGAGCGTATAGAACAGATGTGTAACGGAACACTTACCATAGACAGCCGGGAGGATGAAGGAACCACCATAACCATCCGCATTCCGTAAAATAAAAGTTAATAGGAAGGTAAGATTCATATAATGAAAGCAATATGTGTGGATGATGAAAGACTTCTGATGGAAGATGCGGTCTCCATGCTGAAGTCCCTAAATGTGTTTGATGAGGTCACGGGTTTTGTCCGTTCGGATGAAGCACTTAATTATCTGGACAAAGGTCAGGCCGATCTGGCTCTTCTTGATATTGACATGCCGGATATGAACGGATTGGAGCTGGCCATGAGCATCAAGAACAGATGTCCCGATACCGCGATCATTTTTCTTACCGGATATTCGGAGTATGCGGTGGAAGCTTTTTCGGTACATGCATCCGGATATCTGTTAAAGCCTGTTTCGCTTGATAAGTTAAAGCTCGATGTGGAATATGCCCTTTCCGGCAAGATCAGAACTGCTTCCGATCACATAACGGTAAAAACCTTCGGAAACTTTGATGTATATGTCGACGGAAACCCCATTAACTTTAAAATGTCAAAATGCAAGGAAATGCTTGCATACCTTATCGATAAACAGGGAACCGGAGTATCCAGGGCCGAGATTTTTTCCGTCATGTGGGAGGACAGGCTCTATGACAGGAAAATGCAGAAACAGCTGGATGTCTATTTAAGAAGTTTAAGGGAAAGCTTAAAAGATTACGGCATAGAGGATATTTTTGAAATGCAGAAGGGTTCTTTAAGGGTACGGCCTGAGAATTTCACATGTGACGCTTATCTTTTTTTCTCCGGCGACAGCGATGCGGTCAACTCCTACAGGGGGGAATACATGAATGCTTATTCCTGGGCCAGCATGACGGAAAGCATGATGTACTGGAAGGTAATGGATAAGAAATAATATTTTTACAGAGATTTTATATCATATTGGACATTTATTGGACAAGATGTGTTAGCATTCATATAACATTTTAATAAGGAGGAAATAAAAATGCTGAACAACAAAATGGAAAAGAACGGATCAACAGAACTTACTGTTTATCTCGAGGGAAGATTAGATACAGTTACCGCTCCCCAGTTTGAAAGTGAACTTAAAAACGCGATCGAGGGTATCAGTACCCTTTCTATAGATTGCGGAAAACTTGAGTATGTATCGAGTGCCGGACTTCGTGTTCTGCTTTCAGCTCACAAGATCATGTCCAAGCAAGGCTCCATGGTAGTAAAGAACCTCACTGAAGAAGTAAAGGAAATTTTCGACATTACCGGTTTCTCGGATATTTTGACCATCCAATGACCTGCCACTAAAAAAGGAGTAAATAAATTATGCAGACTGACATTATAACCGTAACAAACGGCGGCGTTGGCGCTAAGGAGGCTGTTGAGGAAGCTTCCAAGTTCGCCATATATACCGGACTTGACAATAAAAGTGCATTGAGGGTAAGACTGCTTGCAGAAGAAACAATCGGAATGGTTGAGGCACTTACAGGTGAGTTTACCGCCGATTTTCATATTGAAAGCGATAAAAAATGTGCAGTGCGTATCTGTCTTACCATAAAAACACCTATGGATTTTGCTAAGAAGAAAGAACTCATAGAAGCATCTTCTGACAAAAAAAATGCCGCTGCAAAAGGCTTCATGGGAAAGATACGCCAGCTTATAGAAAACGGGCTCTACAGCATTGATGAGGTTGGAAGCCTTCAGGCCGAGTACGGGACCATGACCTATATGAATCTCGGCATGTGTGAAATGGCCCCCGGAAGTGCAATTCATACCGTTGACTATATGTGGTCACTTGAAAACTACAGAAATTCCATGGGAGATGCAGCCGCATCCGGTGACACCGCGAAAAAAGAAGCCTGGGACGAGCTTGAAAAATCCATAGTTGCCAACATTGCAGACGATGTCCGTGTCGGCGTAAAAGGAAACACCGTAGAAATGATAATAGAAAAAAGGAAGTTTTGATCCCGTTTATCAGTAAAAGGCCGTTACAAATGTAACGGCCTTTTATTATTTATTCATGTTTATCGATCCATATTATTTTAATACTGACTTAACCTTAGCTGCTACGTTCTCAGCAGTGAATCCGAACTTCTCAAAAAGAAGATTCTGAGGTGCGGATGCTCCGAAGCCTTCCATGCATAAAGTAGCACCGTCAAGTCCTACATACTTGCCCCAGCCGAAGTCTGAAAGAGCCTCAACTGCAACTCTTGCACGTACGCTCTTAGGAAGTACTGACTCCTTATACTCTGCACTCTGCTCCTCGAACAGATCCATACAAGGCATGGATACTACTCTTACGTCGATGCCTTCTGCCTTTAAGAGCTCCTTAGCCTTAACGGAGATGCTTACCTCTGAACCTGTAGCAATGATGATAGCATCGGGAGTAGCCTTCTCACTATCCTGGATAACATATGCACCCTTTAACGCATCCTTAGATGAACCTGCGATCTGAGGAAGGTTCTGACGTGTAAGAACGAGTCCGGTAGGAGTGTTCTTGGATGTAACTGCGCTGTACCAAGCAGCCAAAGTCTCGGTAGCATCGCAAGGTCTGAACATATGGAAGTTAGGAAGTGCTCTCCACATAGCTGCCTGCTCGATAGGCTCATGTGTAGGTCCGTCCTCGCCAACACCGATACTGTCATGTGTAAAGATGAAGGCTGTCGGGATCTTCATAAGTGAAGCAAGTCTTGCCATGGGCTTTGTATAATCACTAAATACGAAGAATGTTGCGCCGTATCCGCGGAGTCCGTAAAGTGTGATGCCGTTTGCGATAGCTGCCATTGCCTGCTCACGTACGCCGTAGTGTATATTTCTGCCTGTGCCGTCTTCCTTGGAGAAGAAAGGCTCGTTCTTCATATCTGAGATATTTGAAGGAGCAAGGTCTGCCGAGCCGCCGAATAATCCGGGTACATATTCCTTAACACGATTAAGAGCCATACCTGAAAGCTTACGTGTAGCCTCAGCCTTGTCCTCAAACTTCCAATACTCTTCATTATTAATAAGGTCTTTAGCGATATCAAGGTTGAAATCATCCTCGATAGCTTTCTTTAATTCAGGATACTTAGCACAGTACTCTGCGTAAAGCTTGTTCCATGCATCCTCTGCCTTTGCTCCGTTCTCAGCAAGTGAAGCATAGTTAGCATATACCTCATCGGGTACGAAGAAGGGCTCAGTTGAAGGCCATCCGATGTTTTCCTTTAACGCAAGTACATTCTCATCACCTAAAGGCTCTCCGTGTGCCTTAGCTGAACCTTCCTTAGCGGGGCAGCCCTTACCGATCTTGGTCTTGAACATGATAAAGCTGGGCTTATCTTCACAAGCCTTAGCCTGCTCTATAGCTTTTGCGATAGCGTCCATGTCATGGCCGTTTTCAACGATGATGGTCTGGAATCCGAAGCCCTCGAAACGCTTCTCAACATCCTCTGCGAAAGCGATATCGGTAGAACCTTCGATAGTGATATTATTTGAATCATAAAGAACTATGAGCTTTCCAAGTCCTAAAGTACCTGCAAGTGAGAATGCCTCTGATGAGATACCTTCCATCATACAGCCGTCGCCGCCGAGTACATATGTAAAATGATCGAATACCTTATATCCGTCTCTGTTGTACTTAGCTGCCATATGCTTCTCAGCCATAGCCATACCTACTGCCATAGCCATACCCTGTCCGAGAGGGCCTGTGGTGGGTTCGACACCTTTTGTGTGTCTGTACT
>ODAI010702973.1_pt1 | contig 21364 bp, 11 predicted proteins | sample 1539321 | NCBI WGS metagenome assembly ODAI01 (sample SAMN02144231, study PRJEB22623) | gut metagenome | biome: sheep rumen | host: Ovis aries | place: New Zealand | reverse complement strand
GGAAGTAATAAGGTCCCGGCCGTAATAAAAACAAGATAGAGAGGCTTAATTATTATCAATAATAATTAAAGTTTCTCTATCTTTTTATATAATTAATTATATTTATGAGTACTTTTTATAACTTTTAATTATTGCTATTCAGATGGGAAAATTCTTAAGGGAGCAGTATCTGATTTCCTGAAAGACAAGAATGATGATACTTTTTTGTTCGTGCTTGCTCTTCTTAGAAGCAGTAAAGTAGTGGTCCCCTGTGAGATTAATCTGTCCGAAGAGTCACTGGCTATTCTTGAACAGCTTAATAAGGAAGGAAAAACTCTGGATTCTCTTTCCAGAAAGCAGAGGGATCAGTTTGAATCAGGAGTGTCCGCTTTTCCTTCAATTCTGATAAATGACGGACATCGGTTCTTTCCAGTATTTTCCAGTAGTGAAGAGATGGATGAACATTTTAAGAATGATCATGTGATGAAAATGCCGTTTCTTCATGCTCTTGAAATGGCTGCTGACGGAGAAGATATCGAAGGAATTGTGTTAAATGCTTTTACACAGGCATTTGTAGTAGGAAAAGATATTTTTGGTACAGTTTCCACGATGGCACCCATCGTTGAAAGTGATGATGGAGAAAGTGAGACAAATACAGGGAGTGTCAGTGATAGCTCTTTAAGCGGCAGCGGTGTTTACAACTCGAAAGGCATCCAAATGGGTGTCGGGAAAATGGACATCTTCAATTATGCCCTATATCAGAATAACGTAGCGCCCATCCGGGGAATTCGCATCCTGAATCAGACAGGAGACCCGGTTAATGGGCTTACTTTGCATATCTATTCAGACTTTAACTTTTTCGAGGAATATGAAGCGTCTCTTCCGGTTATTCCTTCGGGAAAACCAGTAGATATTGAGGATCCCAGGCTTTCAATAAATGGGAGAATACTTGCGGAACTCACGGAGTCAGTATCAACTTCCGTTACAATTGAACTCAGACAGCATGGTAAAACAGTCTGCACCTGTCATGACCAGATGCAGGTTCTGGCGTATGATCAGTGGCAGGGAGGTGCAACATATCAGGATTTACTGCCGGCATTTGTACTACCAAACCATCCGGTTATTCCGGCACTTCTTCATGATGCTGCAAATCGACTTGGAAAATGGGGAAAGTCTCCGTCACTTGAAGGGTATCAAAAGAAAGATCCCAATAGAGTAAGAGATCTGGCGGCAGCTGCATATGCTGCAATACAGAAAAAGAATATAGTTTATGCGGAACCACCTGCAAGTTTTACGATTCCTGGACAAAGAATTCGGACGCCGGAGACAGTTCTTGAACAGCACCTTGGCACATGTATGGACATGACACTGTTATATGCAGGCTGTTTGGAAGCAATGGGTCTTCATCCGCTTCTGGTGATGATGAAAGGCCATATCTTTGCTGGTGTATGGCTGAAAGAAAGGTCTGCTGAAGAACTAAAATCCGGAAATGTTATTATTGATAACTTTGACGAACTAAAAAAACGTATTGATAACGGATCGGATGAATTGACATTTATTGAATGTACAGCCATGTGCTCCGGCAAACAGGTGAGCTTTGAGGAAGCTGAAAAAGTTGCAAAGAGTGGAAACCTGGCAGAAGCAGACGAATTCCTGTTTGCTATTGATGTTTTTCTGGCAAGAATAAATGGAGTGAAGCCGATTCCGTCCAGGATGAAAGATAGCGGCGAGTATAGGATTCAGATAGAAGATGTAGAGGAATCTGAAATCACTGCTGCTCCAAAGGACCTGGGTATTTCAATAGCAGTGGCTCCGGTATCTTCTGCAAAAAAAATCACGAATAAGAAGGAACTCTGGGAGAGTAAACTCCTGGATCTGAGCCAGCATAATATGCTTCTGAATTTGCCGCTGAATGCATCAGTCATGCCGATTATGTCCAGTCACATCGATGAGCTGGAAGATGCTTTGGCAGATGGACATGAATTTCATATGCTGCCTGCTGCAGACTGGATTACGGGGCTTTCATATATAAAGAAAGATGAAAAAGGCAAAGAAAGCAAACCAATCCATTGGCTTCCCGAAGCAATTAAGGAGCGGGGCGTATTTGAATTGACCAAGTGGCCTGTAAGTGCTGAATTTGATTTCAATGAGAAGTTCCGGCAGGAATTCCGGAACCATCGCCTTTATACCTTTTGCGGCGAGAAGCAACTGGATCGTGAACTGACAACCATCTATCGCGCTGCCAGATCTTCACAGCAGGAGAACGGGGTCAGCTCTCTTTACCTTGCTATCGGCCTGATGCGGTGGTTTGCAGATCCGGAAAGCGAAGCACCATGTTATGCCCCGTTGATCCTGCTTCCGATTGAGATTATCCGGAAGTCTGCCAATCAGGGGTATGGGCTGCACGCTCGTGATGAGGAGCCGCATTTTAATACGACGCTCCTTGAGATGCTGAAGCAGAATTATAATCTGAATATTGCAGGCTTGGATCCATTGCCTGCAGATGCCCATGGCATTGATATCAAAAAGACATTTGCTATCGTAAGAGGAGCACTTTTTACCCTGAAGGGGTGGGATGTAGTCGAATCCTGTGTGATTGGCAATTTCAGTTTTGCACAGTTCGCTATGTGGAATGATATCCATACCGCTGGAGAATTACTGGATAACAGCAAGGTGGTACGGAGCCTGATGAAGGGGCATGTTGACTGGGATATTTCCACACCGGAAAATTTGGAAGAAGAAGAGACATACCTGCCGATTACAGTAGATGCAACACAGCTGCAGGCAATTAAGATGGCGGCACATGGGACAACTTTTGTTCTTCATGGTCCGCCTGGAACAGGAAAATCCCAGACAATTACCGGAATGATTGCCAATCTGATGGCTCAAGGAAAGAAAGTATTATTTGTCGCTGAAAAGATGGCGGCTCTTTCTGTTGTGCAAAGACGATTAGCATCACTTGGCATTGGTGACTTCTGCCTGGAACTGCATTCTGACAAAGCAAACAAAAAACAAGTGCTGACGCAGCTTGAAAAAGCCTTGGCGATAAAGCATCCCGATCATAAAACAGAATACGATGAACAGCTGATGAGGGCTGCCGCCAGCAGAGCAAAGCTGGATGGTTATGCAAAGCATCTTCATGCAGTTCATAATTGTGGTTATAGTCTCAGAGAACTCATCGATTTTTATGAGACTGTTCGCGATGAAGAAAATATGATTCGCTTTGATCCTTACGAGGCGGGTCAGCTTTCACGTGAGCAAATTAACAGACATCTGCCGCTTCTGGGACAGCTCGCTGCAGCCGGGGATGCTGTTGGAAGTATAAAAGATCATCCCTTAAGGGGTGTGGGATTAACTTCCTATGGCGCGGATATCCGCAGCGCTATGCGTAGGGATTCTATGATGTATCGAGATGCGCTTAAGGATTTAAAGGCGGCAGCAGAGAAAACCTGCGAGTTTATAAGTATGAGTCAGCCTCAGCGAAAGGATGATTATATCCGGATGGATAGTATTCTACGGATTTATCATGAGTGTGAGGAATCGAAGCCTGCATTGTTTGATCTTTTGGAAGGAAATAGGTCAGAAACAGAAGCATTTTACGATGCCGAATATGAACTCCAGGCAGAAGAGGCAAGGCTGCTTGGAATCTGGAAGAGGGAATTCCTTAGCCAGAATATGGCACCGTACCTGACAAAGCATGATGCGGCAGGTAAAAAGTTTTTCGGAAAGGGAGCCGCAATGTCGGCTGTTGTTTCGGAATTGCAGGTTTATGCACTGCTGCCCCTGACTTTTGAAAGTGTCCCGGCAATGCTGCAGGAGATCATTGCCTATCAGAACAGAAAACAGGGCCTGTCCGAAAAGTATAATATACTTTCAGAAAATTCCAAGAAGATTTTGAGGGAGTTTCCAGCAAGAGCGGATTACCAGGCTGCATTGAAGACGATAAAAGAGTATCGTGCACAGGCAGATGTTTTCCCTGGAGGCATTGAGGAAATTCAGGCGCTGAGTAGTAATTCTGAAGCTATTGGTTCTTTTGAGGAGTATCAGACAAAATACCAGAAAGCATTAGAAGCAGAGAAACGGTTTAATGATCTTTTATTCAGAAAGACAAATGATACTTCAGAAAAGTGGGTAGACGAGGAGGCAACATTCTGTCAGTACCTATTGGACCATCCGGCCTGTTTGAAAGACTGGGGGCTTTATAACCAGGTTCGACAGGAGTGTGCAAAGGTTGGTCTGCAGCCGGCAGTTGATGCATATGAGAATGATCAGGACAAGGAGGCTCTGATACCAGCTTACCGTAAGGGGCTCTACTTCGCTCTTATTAACGAGATCATTATGTCTGACGATATCCTCAGCAGCTTTTCAGGTGTCACTTTCAATGAGTCTATTCAGCAGTTTAAACGTCTGGATGATTCAATGCTTCAGCAGACGAGGAGTGAGATTTACTATCTCCTGGCATCCCGAGTCCCTTCTTCCTGGGATTCTCCGGAGGTTGGTATGGAACTCAACCTACTTCGGAAAGCGATTGGAAGTAATGCAAGAGGCATGTCGATTAGGACATTATTTGAAAGGATTCCCCATGTCCTCCAGGAATTATGTCCCTGTATGCTGATGAGTCCAAATTCTGTAGCACAGTATTTAACCCAGGATAACAACCTTTTCGATGTTGTAATTTTCGATGAAGCTTCACAGCTTCCGACATGCAAAGCGGTTGGCGCACTTTCGAGAGCAAAGGATGCGGTTATCGTTGGAGACCCCAAACAGATGCCGCCGACTTCTTTCTTCGCAGGAGGTGGCCCGAACGTCGAGGATCTGGCCCTGGATGACATGGACAGTATCCTTGATGATGCGCTTGCACTTGGTATTCCGTCTCAGCATTTGCAGTGGCATTACCGTAGCACGCATGAAAGCCTTATTGCTTTCAGCAACAATCAATTCTACGGAAATAAGATGTACACTTTCCCGTCTGCAAACGATAGAGAATATCATGTTACAGCAGTTCATGTGGATGGTGTTTATAAGAACAGTACTAACATAAAGGAAGCTGAAGCGGTAGTGGCTGAAATTGTTAGAAGATTCAACGATCCGAAGTTGAACGGTCAATCTATCGGTGTGGTCACGTTTAACGTGAAGCAGCAGGCACTTATTGAAAATCTGCTTGCAAAACAATTTCAGGTGAATCCTAAGTTAGATGTATGGGCAAATTCCGGAGAAGATCCGCTTTTCGTAAAGAACCTGGAGAATGTTCAAGGTGATGAGCGGGATGTTATCCTGTTCTCTATTGGTTATGGTCAGGACGAAAAAGGAAGGATATCGATGAATTTCGGCCCGATTAATCAGGCTGGCGGCGGTAAGCGCCTGAATGTAGCGTTTTCTCGTGCCCGTGTGACGATGACAATCTTCACCAGCATGTATTCTACAGACATTAAAGTGACGGAGAACTCACCGGATGGGCTTGTGGCTTTCAGAGATTTCTTGAAGTATGCAGAGAGCCATAATTTGTACTCCAAGGTGGCAGAAGCGGAAGAAGTGAGACATGCCAAGGTCGGGATTCTGAACAGCATTATTCGTGCTGTTACGGAGCGCGGATACCAGTGTGTTTCTATGGTAGGCCATTCAGATTTCCGCATTGATATTGCTGTAGTAGATCCTTTTGAACCTTCAAAATATATGATGGGTATTCTTCTGGATGGAGAAACATACAGGCAGTCTACGAATACCAGGGACCGGGAAGTGGCTCAGATTAGCGTCCTGAAGAGCCTTGGATGGACGCTGCACAGAATCTGGACGATTGACTGGTGGGACAACCGGGAGAGAGAACTGAAAAAACTGGTTGATTTGTTGGAGAAGCTAAAGGCTGAATCACAGAAAAGGCATGAGGCTGAATCTGTATCTGAAGAAGAAAGGGCGGCTGTTGAAGCAAAGCGTGAAGCAGATGCAAAAATGATAAAGGCCGAGCTTGAAAAACAGGCCGCGGAAGTTATTTCCGATGATCAGGAAGCTGAGAAAGAAGAAAAAGAAGTTCATGTTGTGGCAGATTCTTCTACAGCTGCTTTCTCGAAGACGGATGCCCTTTCTGATTTGGATGAAGCTCAGGAATCTGTCAAGACAGAAGCTATATTAAAATCATCAGATAGTATACAAGAGAATGAGAAGAAAGATTCTCTCCCTGAAAAAGAGATAGTTTCTGAGCAGGAAACCAAAACGGATACGCTCAAGTTTTTGTTAGGCCAGCTGAAAGGTGCAAAAGCAGAAATCATAGACAAACGAAATAACGGTGGAGCTCTCTGGATTATTGGAGGAAAAGACTTAAATCCGATTATTTCTGAGTTCAAAAAATTGGGCGTACACTTTGTTTTCAAAAAAGGCGGAGGAAAAGCTACTGGCGGAAGAGATGGTTGGTGGGCCAAAACCGGTATTGTATTACCGACGGATAGTGAAAGCGACGAGAAAGCATGGGAAAAGAGGAAAAGCACTTCTGTGCAGACAGTATCTGCAGCGACAGAAAAGGCACAGCGGACTGCTGAAACGCCAGAGCAAAAGCAGGTGATATCGAAACCTGAGAAGGCAGATCATCTAGGTGATCCTGGAAAGTTGGCGGAAGTAGGAACGACGGATTCCCCTACAATCACACCTGTTCCGTATACATATGCTGAACTGCCGGGCGACAAGATGAGCACAGCAGATTATGTATCAGCAGACAATAAGGCCGAAATAGGGAACCGTGCTTTGATTATCGTTCAGACTGAGGCTCCGATCCTTCGGGATGTTCTGATTCGTAAAGTCATGGCATCCTTTGGTGTTAACAAGAGCGCGGCAGTAATTGATGCCACAGAAAAAGCTCTTAAGGCGGTAAAGATTAAAACAACCAAGCAGAAAGGAATTATCTTCTGTTGGGCTCCGAATCAGGATCCAAAAGCTTATTACGGCCTGCGAGTGAGTAATGAACGTTCTGGAGATGAGATTTGTCCACAGGAGCTGAGCAATGCTGTTGTTTATGCTCTTCAATTAAAGGGTGAGCTAAGGAAGGATGAGTTAATCAAGGAAACCTCGGTCGTACTTGGTTATAAGAGACTTGGAAAGAATCTTGAAGCTGCTCTGGCGGTAGGAGTCCAGTATGCGAGGTCTTCTGGAGATATCGTGTTTATACCGGGGGGGACATTCAAACTGCCATAAATGACATATTTCAATTCTCTAGTATTTAAGACTATAGCCAATTATATCGTCATTCCAGAAAAGCTATGGTCGAAGGCCATGTGCTGATGCGGTTCTCCCTTCATCCTTATTAGAATTCTCTGCTCTGGTCATGAAACGTTTAAGACCCGAAAACAGAGGTCACATCAGCCATTCTCATGATGATTGTCCTTTGTTTTCGGGCTATTGAAAGCTGAATATACAGGTAAAGAAGGCAGTGGAGAGGATATCCTCTGAATCCGATGAAAACCATTCATTTTTTTGAATGAAATACTCCTGAAATGTTGCATTGTATCGACAGCATGGGTTTGCCATAAGGGGGAGAACATAGTATTATAGATTTGACCCTGTATACACATTTCGAGGAGAAAGAAAGCATATGTCCTTTTTTGATTTCTTCCACAAAGCAGATATTGCTGCCGGCGTAAAAGAATACCGGCAGACAAAGGGCGCCATGCTGGTGGATGTAAGGACCGCTGAGGAATACCGGGGCGGCCACATCCCCTCTGCCCATAACTTTCCTGTCGAGAATATAAAAGACATAGCCCGCCTGATTCCCAGAAAGGAAACGCCGGTCTATCTTTACTGCCAAAGCGGCCGCAGGGCTGTACGGGCCAGAGACAAGATGAAGTCCCTGGGTTATACAAATGTACAGGCAATCGGCGGCATTGAAGACTATAAGGGCAAGAAAGTTTAATGACATCAGAGGCACAGGAAATCAGGCAGCAGACAGGGGAAGCAGCCCCTGTTTCCATAGAAAACGTCCTAACAGGCGGTGATAACAGAAGAAGGCATCTGCTCTACCAGCTGAAGATCAGCATGGCTATGGCAGAGTCTATCGATATCATCGTCTCTTTTTTGATGGAATCAGGCGTAAAGATGATCTTAAAGGACCTGGAAGCTGCCCTGGACCGGGGCGTACCAGTCCGGATCCTGACAGGAAGCTACCTGGGAATCACTCAGCCTTCCGCTCTGTACCTGATCAGCAAGGGGCTGGACGGCAGGGCAGACCTCCGTCTTTACAATGATCCATCCCGTTCTTTCCATCCCAAGGCATACATCTTTCACTATGCCGGGGAAAGCCATGTCTATGTAGGCTCTTCCAACATATCTTACAGCGCGCTGACAAGCGGCATCGAATGGAATTACTGCCTGAGTTCGCAGACGGATCCGTCTGCGGCGCAGGCTTTTCTGGATACCTTTGAAGACCTGTTTACGGGCCATTCCATCCCCGTCGATGATGTATTCTTAAAATCCTACAGCAGAAGCTGGCACCGTCCGGCCGTGGCAAAAGACCTGGAAAGGTACGGAGACTACGGACAGACGGGACCGGTTTCTTTTTATGAGCCCAGGGGAGCCCAGATTGAAGCCCTTTATGCTTTGGAACAGAGCCGCAGGGAAGGAGCCGTCAAAGGTCTGGTCCATGCTGCTACGGGCGTAGGAAAGACCTATCTGGCTGCTTTTGATTCAAGAAAGTTCAAACGAGTCCTGTTTGTAGCCCACAGAGAGGAGATCCTCCGCCAGGCAGCGGTCTCCTTTGCCAACGTGCGCAGGTCTGATGACTACGGCTTTTTTACGGGGGAGGAAAAGACGACGGATAAGGCTGTGATCTTTGCCTCTGTTTCCTCTCTGGGACAGGAAAGATACCTGACAGGAGAGTATTTCTCCCCGGACTATTTCGACTATATCGTAGTGGATGAATTCCACCACGCCGTGACAGACCAGTACAGACGCATCATCGCTTACTTCAGACCAAAATTCCTGCTGGGACTGACGGCAACACCTGACCGTATGGACGGCAGGGATATCTATGAGCTCTGCGATTACAACGTTCCATATGAAATTACACTCCGGGATGCCATCAACAGGGGGATCCTGTGTCCCTTCCGCTACTACGGCATCTATGACGATACAGACTATTCCGGTCTTCATCTGGTAAGGGGCCGTTATGACGAAAAGGAGCTGAACGAGACTTATATCGGCAATGTCAGGCGTTATGACCTGATCTACAGCCACTATATGAAGCACGGATCCGACAGGGCCCTGGGCTTCTGCTGTTCCAGAAAGCATGCCGCGGACATGGCCAGGGAGTTCAGTAAAAGAGGCATCCCTTCCGCCGCTGTATTCAGCGGGCCGGGAGAAGAAAGTGAATACTGCCTTGACAGGCAGACAGCTGTAAGACAGCTCATGGATGGAAAGATCCGAGTCATCTTTTCCGTGGATATGTTCAACGAGGGCCTGGATATACCTCTGGTGGACATGGTCCTCTTTCTCAGGCCCACGGAATCACCGGTGGTCTTCCTGCAACAGCTGGGCAGAGGACTTAGGAAAGCAAAAGGGAAATCGTATCTGACTGTTCTTGATTTTATTGGCAACTATGAAAAGGCAGGAAGAGCCCCGGCCCTCCTTTCCGGAAAAGATTACGATCGTGCCGGCACTATAAGAGTTGGAGAGGACGAGTATCCGGATGACTGTATCGTTGACTTTGACCTTCGCCTTATAGACCTTTTCCGCCGTATGGAGGAAAGAGGGCTTAAGGGAAAGGAGAAGATCCGAAGAGAATACCGGAGCGTCAAAGAAAAAGTGGGCAAGGTGCCCACTCGTATGGAACTCTTTACCCGTATGGATGACAGCATCTATCAGCTCTGCAGAAGAACCCCGAAGGACAATCCCTTCCGGAACTATATGGGTTTCCTGCATGGCGAAGGAGATCTGACAGAGGAAGAGGAAGCCCTATATGCGGGTCCTGCCGGGGAGTTCCTCCGCTTCCTGGAAGGAACCAGCATGTCCCGCTCCTACAAGATGCCGGTCCTTCTTGCCTTTTGGAACGGAGGAAATGTTCGGACAGAAGTGACAGAGGAGCAGCTCCTGCAGGCTTGGAAGGACTTCTTTGACAGGGGGACTAACTGGAAAGACCTTCCAAAAATCAAAAGTATCGAAGATTACAGGAAGCTTACGGACAGGTACCATCTGAGCCATGTATTGAAGAACCCGGTGCATTTCCTTTCCACCGGCCCCGGCAGACTGTACTTCTGCACGAAAGAGAACGGAAAGCTGGCAGACAGTGGAAAAGAAAGTCTGGCACAAAAGACGGATACCGATTCAGGCAGAAGGACAGACCTGGAGAAGAGGGTAGAACCAAAAGACAATTCTCCTATAGCGATAACTTTGGATCCCAGCCTTCTGGAAGCAGCCGGGACCAGGGCCTTTGCGGAACAGCTGAAGGACATCATCGATTACAGGACCATGGAATATTACAGGAGCAGATACAGCGAGGAGTCTGGAAGAAAAGACTGAGAAGAAGCAGGCAACATGTAAATGTCAACCTGTGTCGCTTTTATGGCGACCATACATTTTTTAATAAGGCTATAATTGGAGAGAAAGGGGTGAGAACATCAATAAATATGATTTTGCGCCGCACCGCATAAATACTGGGTTTTCAGGCATTTTATGTCCGAATAAGATTCATAATTCGTATCATTTTACTTTTGCGCCGCAAATAAGGGAAATAACCCGCATAAAATCTGGATTTTTAGACATAGGGTAGAAAACTACTATTCCCCGTAAGGGGACGAAAACTCTACAACAACATATTCAGATAAATCTTTTTTAGGAATTGTAGAAAACTACTATTCCCCGTAAGGGGACGAAAACGTATCCGAAGGTGGTCTTTCGGGTGTATTCTTCCTCTCCGTAGAAAACTACTATTCCCCGTAAGGGGACGAAAACACTTCTGCATCAACTTGATTACCAAAGCGGGCTTTAGCGTCGTAGAAAACTACTATTCCCCGTAAGGGGACGAAAACACAATCCATTGTTCAAACTTAATGCACTCCCTCATTTGGTGTAGAAAACTACTATTCCCCGTAAGGGGACTAAAACTTACGTGATTCTGCATATGCAATGCAGTCATGCCATGCCCGTAGAAAACTACTATTCCCCGTAAGGGGACGAAAACACCCAACTGACCAACTAAGAGCCGGATAACATCTATCGTAGAAAACTACTATTCCCCGTAAGGGGACGAAAACACACGTTTTCTAACTTTCCAGTCATGGATTCTGATAAACGAGTAGAAAACTACTATTCCCCGTAAGGGGACGAAAACCCAGCAAGGAAGCGCTTTGCCTGCTTTTTGATGTAGAAAACTACTATTCCCCGTAAGGGGACGAAAACGCGAACTTGATAGCCTTCTCGCCCTTGCTGTCTACGACAGTAGAAAACTACTATTCCCCGTAAGGGGACGAAAACTGGAAGTCCGCAGACGTTCTTAACTTGAGGTAACCCTCGTAGAAAACTACTATTCCCCGTAAGGGGATGAAAACTGAACGAAAGCCCTGTTTTCCACGAAAGCCACCTGTATGGTAGAAAACTACTATTCCCCGTAAGGGGACGAAAACTTAGTGAACTTGGCCTCCGGCAGAACGTTGCCGAAGTAGTCGTAGAAAACTACTATCCCCCGTAAGGGGACGAAAACGTCTTCGATTTCTTTGATGTATAAACTCATATGCTGTAGAAAACTACTATTCCCCGTAAGGGGACGAAAACGTAGCCTTGTCTGCTATAGCGCAAACGCCGACCTTGTAAGATGCAGTAGAAAACTACTATTCCCCGTAAGGGGACGAAAACTCTCCTTTCCACGGCTCAGGCAGTGGCATCCATGCCTCCGTAGAAAACTACTATTCCCCGTAAGGGGACGAAAATCTGAACAGGTACAAATAGACGTCCGCATCGTCAGAGCCAGTAGAAAACTACTATTCCCCGTAAGGGGACGGGGATTATTGTAGGTTGATTGACTCATAAGCATTTATTGTTGGAGAATACAGATGAGTTATTTGTATGTTACGGAACTTGGTTCCCAGATCGGTGTCAGAGGAAATCGTATAGAGATTCGTTACAAAGACGAGATGCTCAGAAGTATTCCGATTGAGACTGTGGAAGTGATAGAAGTTTTTGGCAATGTTCAGATTACTACCCAATGCATACAGGAATGCCTGAAACGCGGCATCAATGTTATATTCAACTCCGTGAACGGCGCATACTTTGGGAGACTGATCTCTACAAACCATGTAAACGTATCAAGACAACGTCTGCAGGCAGATATAAGCAGAGACAGCAGCTTCTGTATCGGACTTTCAAAGAGATTTATCAATGCCAAGATTAATAACCAGATAGTGGTACTAAGAAGGTACAGCCGGAACAGGAATATAGATGTGGAGGATTACATAAAACAGATGAAATACATGGCTGCTAAAGCAGATTCGTCTGTTTCAGTAGAGCAGCTGATGGGAAACGAGGGGTATGCTGCCAGGCTGTATTTTGAAGCTCTTGGAAAGCTGATCGACACGAAGTTTGCTTTTAGTGGCAGAAACAGAAGACCGCCCAGAGATCCGTTTAACTCCATGCTTAGTCTCGGTTATTCTATTGTATTGAACGAATTTTACGGAAAGATAGAAGGAAAAGGACTGAATCCCTATTTTGGCATTCTGCATCAGGACAGGGAGAAACACCCGACACTTGCCAGTGATCTGATGGAAGAGTGGAGAGCTGCCCTGATCGATACAACAGTCATGGGTATGATCAATGGGCATGAAGTACATGAAGACGATTTTCATGTGGATGTTGAATCGGGCGGCGTGTTTCTGTCAAAGAAGGCTTTTAAGGACTATGTAAACAGGCTGGAAAAGAAATTCGGCCTGAAGTCATCCTATCTTGATTATGTTGACTATAATGTCAGTTTCCGATCTGCCATGGTACTGCAGATTGAGAGCCTGATCAAAGCGATGGAAGAAAGAAACCCTTCTCTCTACCACCCTCTGAGGATCAGATGAAATGAAAAATGAGACTTTTATAGAGAATTACTTCTGGAATACGGAAGAACCAAAAGAAAAAAAGATATACTGTCTTATCATTTATGACATTGTAAACAACAAAAGAAGGGTCAGAATGGCAAAGAAGATGAGCGGTTATGGCTTTCGGGTACAGAAATCTGCTTTCGAAGCTATGATAAAGCCAACCCTTTACAGCAAACTTCTTGAGGAGATTCCGAAGCTGATCAATGAAGAGGAAGACTCTGTGAGAATATACCGTATTGTCGGCTCCGGCGAGGTGACAATGTTTGGTGTGAATACAAAGGTAGAGAATGAAGATGTTATTATAGTCTGACGGTGGATGTGTTCGAAAAACAACCAGAATACAGTTATTAAGAAAGCGGAGACCAATATGCCGGTATCATTAACAATCAGATTGCGGGGAGAAGAAGGGCAGCGTCACGGATCGTATATGGCATCCCTGATGCAGGGGGTTCTTATGGAGAACGTTGAAACGGACTTTGCTCAGTCTCTTCATGAAAACAGAATTCATCCGTATAGTCAGTATGTACTTGCCTCAGGAAATGACATTGTATGGAAGGTCAATGCTTTTTCGGATGAAGGCATAAGCCAGATTATTGACCCCCTTATCAACAATCTGAAGGACACAATCTACCTGTCTCACAGGGATGAAACGCTGGAGATACTGGAGAAGTCCCTTACAAAGACAGATTATGAAGAACTGATAGAGAAATACTATTTTGGCAGTTGCGGAAGGAATCTGAGCATATCCTTTCTGACACCAACAAGCTTCAAACAGAATGGTAAATACTGCATATTTCCAACGGCAAGACTGTTCTTTCAGAGTCTTATGCTGCGATACGATGCAGGTGCATCATCCAGTCAGATCTATTCGGAAGAACTGGTGAATGAATTTGAGCAGTATGCGGAAATAACGGATTATCGGTTAAGAAGTGTAAAATATTCTCTGGAGGGAGTGAAGATTCCTTCCTTTATTGGAGACTGTACATTTCGAATCAGAGGCCCCCAGCAGCTTGTCAATGTGGCTCATATGCTGGCCAGGGCCGGCTGCTACACAGGTGTTGGGATTAAAACTGGCATGGGTATGGGGGCAATCACGGTAAATGAAAACAGAAATCATCCGGGCAGTCAGCATAAAAATGAGGACAGCCGGATCAGAAAAGAGGAGGTGATGAAAGAAAGTGGATCTGCAATATAAAATTCAAGCAGGTGCCATGCTGCACGATATCGGAAAGGTCCTTTACCGGGCGGCAGACGGCAGAAATCACAGCAGAAGCGGATATGACTTTCTGAAAGATGAAGCAGGAATAAAAGACAGGGATATTCTGGACCAGGTCCTGTATCATCATGCAGCGCTGTTAAAAGGCAGCGGTATTGCGGATGATTCGCCCGCTTATGTCACATACATTGCTGACAATATAGCGGCAGCAGCTGACCGAAGGAAAAAAGAAAGCGGCGATACGGGATTTGACAGACAAGCCCCCCTGGAAAGTATCTTCAACATCCTGAACAGGAACAGAAAGTCCATGCATTATTGTCAGGGAACACTGGAAGATGACGGATCAATTCATATTCCTTTGTCTGAAAAGATCAGCTATGACGAGAACTTTTATAAGAAACTACAGCTGCATCTGAAGGATGTGCTTTCGGGCCTTACAGATGAAGCAGTTATTAAAGAAAGCTATCTTAATTCTCTTCTGAGTGCCATGGAGGCCGATCTCAGCTTTATTCCTTCCTCCACCGACAAGGGACAGCTAAGCGATGTATCTCTCTATGACCATGTGAAGATTACAGCGGCACTGGCCGGTTGCATTTATGCCTGGACGAGAGAGCAGAATATTTCTGATTACAGAACAGTCCTGTTTGACAGAGAAAAAGAGTTCTATGGCAAAAAGGTTTTCCTTCTGTATTCCATGGATATGTCCGGGATTCAGGATTTCATCTACCATCAGTTCGGAACAGAGGAGGTCCTGAAAAACCTGAGAGCAAGATCCTTCTATCTGGAGATACTGCTGGAAAATCTGATCGATGAACTGCTGGAAAGACTGCATCTGTCCAGAGCAAATCTGATTTACTCAGGTGGAGGTCACGCATGGATGCTCCTGCCGAATACGAAGCAGGCAGCCAATATTATCTATGGTTTTGAGACAGAGACCAACGCCTGGCTGATGAATACATTTGGAACAGAACTGTTTATGGCTTCTGCCGGATCTTCCTGTTCGGCCCTGGATCTGGAAAACAAACCGGAAGGAAGCTATCGGGAGCTGTTCAGAAGTGTTTCCAGAAAAATATCCGGAAGGAAACTCAACAGATATTCCGCTGATCAGATCCTTGCGCTTAACGGCATGGAAAAAGCAGAAGGTCCTGTCAGGATAAGAGGAAGAGCCGGCGACGGAATCAGGGAATGCAAAATCTGTCACAGGTCTGACCGCCTTGTCAGGGATGATATCTGTTCAATCTGCGATGGCCTTGGCAGGCTGTCCAAATCGGTACTGGAGGCTGGCTTCTATGCAGTTACAAGTGAAGCGGCGGAGGGCAGGCTTCCTGTATTTGAGGGACAGTACCTGGTTCCGGCGGAAGAAGAAAAGTTGCGGAAAATGATAGGAGAAGACCGCCATTATATACGATCCTACTCCAAGAATAAGATGTATACAGGCCAGTCCTATGCCACAAAGCTGTGGGTTGCAGACTATAGCAGCGCCAGGACCCTTGCAGAGCTGGCAGATGCCGGAAGCGGCATCAGAAGACTGGGCGTTATCCGGGCGGATGTAGACAACCTGGGATCTGCCTTCGTTTCCGGCTTTCCGGAGGAATATCAGACACTTTCCAGATCGGCTTCATTTTCAAGAATGCTTTCACTTTTCTTCAAGAAAAATGTTAACGATATCCTGAAGAACCCTCAGTATTTCATAAGTGAGACACAGGAAAGGCGAAATGCGACTGTCATCTATGCAGGCGGAGATGATCTCTTTATTATCGGCGCATGGAAGGACATCATTGAATTCAGTGTGGATCTGCGGCAGAAGCTGGAGGCATTTACGGAGGATGCCCTGAAGATCTCTGCAGGAATGGGCCTTTATAATGAGAAATATCCGGTTTCTTATATAGCCTCAAAGAGCGGAGAACTGGAAAGCAGGTCCAAGGGGCTGGACGGAAAGGATGCCGTAACCCTGTTCACAGCAGGCAGAAGTCAGGATGACGCAGACCAGGCCGGAGCGTCAGAATACCATACTTATCACTGGAAGGAATTTACGCGGGAAGTACTGGAGGAAAAACTTTCCCTGCTTGTACGATTCTTTGGATGCAGCGAGGACCAGGAGAGAGGAAAAGCATTCCTGTACAGAATTCTTGAATTATACAGGCATTCCGGAGAAAGGATCAATCTGGCAAGACTGGCCTATCTGCTGGCAAGGCTGGAGCCCTCGGACAAGGCTTCTGAAGAATACAGAAATATCTACGATGAGCTGAAGCATAAGCTGTATGAATGGCATAAAGATCCTCAGGACAGGAAACAGTTCATTACCGCAGTTTATATTTATATCTATATGATCAGAGACAGGGAGGAAGAGTAATGGCACAGAATTTTTACGGAGGCAACCGCTCCGGATACAATAATCAGGGAAGGGGCGGTGCTCCCAGGCAGAATACGGCCTATCAGGTCCCGCATGTAAAGCTGGATAATACAGGCTACGTTGATACGGCTGAAAAGGTAATTCAAAACCTTTGGGACAACAGGCAGATGCTGACGACATCCAAAATCCGAAACCTCCTGTCTATGATTTCCAGTCTGTATGATGAAGTCAGGAGAAATACATCTGAAAAGCTGGGACGCGAAGAGGTAAGCAGGATTCAGTATATACGGCTTCACTTTGCATATGAGGCAGGCAGAGATGACAAGGTCAAGGCTTTTGTCAAAGAAGCGGATATTTTTGCACATCTGAAGGATATCGGAGATAGCAAAGAGAACTTTATCCTTTTCTGCAGATATATGGAGGCACTCGTGGCATATCACCGCTACTTTGGTGGTAAAGAGTAACAGGGAGGAGGAAAATCAGGATTATGTACGCAAAGTTAAATATTACAGGAACTATCACTTCAGTAACAGGAATGCACATCGGCGGATCCAGCGGTTTTTCCGCGATCGGTGCCATAGATTCCGCTGTCATAAGAGATATCCGGACGGACCTGCCCATGATTCCCGGTAGCAGCATAAAGGGGAAAATGCGTTCTCTTCTGGCCAGGCAGTATAATGACGGTCCTCTGCCCGGTAAGCATGCAAATGATGACCAGCGCATTCTCCGGCTTTTCGGATATATGGAAGAAGGAAAAGGAAGCGGTAAAAAGGCACATTCCGCCAGGCTTCAGTTTTCTGATATGTTTATGACAAACAAGGGAGATCTGGATAGAATAGGCGTTCCTGTAACGGAAGTGAAATTTGAGAATACAATTAACCGCCTGACTGCAGTGGCAAATCCCAGACAGATTGAAAGGTCAGTGTCCGGGGCCCAGTACGGCCTGAATCTGATCTATAGTGTAGAAGAGGAAGATCAGCTTCTGGAGGATTTCGAGACAATCAGAGATGGTCTTATCCTTCTTTCCTATGATTATCTTGGCGGCAGCGGATCGAGAGGATACGGACGTGTAAAATTTTCGGATCTTACCGTTTCTTGCGTGATAGGTGAATGCAAGGAAGATACTCTGGAACGCTGCAAGGAAATATTAAAGGAAGCTGTATCATGAAATATACACTGTTTAAACTTCAGTTTACTTCTGCCGTCCACTTCGGAGCGGGAGGCCTGACCATGTCTTCCAATGTTCTGATGGCGGACACCGTTTTTTCTGCCCTCTGTACGGAAGCATCAAGAGCAGGATGTGAACCGGAAAAACTGATTGCTGCCGTTCGGGAAGGACAGATCCGTATTTCGGATGCCATGCCCTATATTGGGGACAGGTTCTATGTGCCCAGGCCGCTGGCAGAAATCACAACGGACAAAGAAGGAAATTCTTCTGTAAAGAAAGCTTTGAAGAAACTCTCGTATGTTCCTGCTGACTGTCTTTCTTCCTATATAAAAGGTACCCTTGATATAGAAAAAGAAGCGGATATTTTAGCCGGTAGTCTTGGGCAAAGTTTTCTGCTGGAAAAAGCTGCCGTTGATACAGGGGAGGAAACAAGGCCTTATGCTGTAGGCCTTTATCGTTATTTTGACGGGAGCGGCCTGTATATATGTATGGGATATGAGAGCGATGCAGAGTATCGGCTTTTTACTGAGCTTCTGGAGATCCTTTCCTATGCCGGCATAGGTGGAAAAACTTCTGCCGGTTACGGACGTTTCCATTCTGTACCTGTAAAACCAGACAGGGAAATGGAGGAAAGACTGAGCCGGAAAACCTGGAAGCAGGCAATGTCTCTGTCCGTATCTCTTCCCCTTCCTCTGGAAATGGAAAAGGCAATGGAAAACGCCGGTATCCGCCTTGTAAAAAGGAGCGGCTGGATTTCTTCCGTGCCGGGAGCAGAAGTGATCAGAAAGCGCCGTGATATCTATATGTTTGCGGCAGGTTCTGTTTTTCGGAATCTATATAAAGGGAGTCTTTATGATCTTGGCAGTAACGATACGCATTCCGTGCTTCGTTACGGTTACCCTATGTTTATGGGGGTGGAATAATGGATACCTATCTGCAGAGAGGATATATTGAGTTTAAGACCCTTGCGCCTGTATTTATCGGAAGCGGAAAAGAACTCAATAAAAAGGAATATATTTATGACCGCAGCAGCGGTAGCATTTATCTTGTGGATTTTAAGAAAATGGTGGAAGGCCTTCAGTCAAGGCATCTGATGGATGCTTTTGAAAGCTATCTTATGGAAGATGCCGGCAGGGGAAAACGAGAGCAGAACGGAAGACAGGCAGAGAACAGAGAACTGATTCATTTCCTGAAGGACAACAGAGTGCCTGAAGAGGTCTATAAGACCTGGTATCTGGGAGAAGAGAAGGTCGGCGATAAAAGCATGAATCTTCACAGTGCCAAGTCTATACAGATGTTCATGAGGGATTCTCAGAACAGGCCGTATATACCCGGAACCAGTTTCAAAGGTATGCTCAGAACCATCTTGGAAACAAGATACTTTCTGGAGAACAGGGAGGAAGCACGCGAGGTCGCAGACAGTATCCATAATACCGAACCTGCAAAAAGGAACTATTATCTGAACGTGGAAGACAGGGATATGGATGTCAGATCCATGCATAAGCTGATGTTCGACGTATATAAGGATGATCGCCGGAAGACCAGGGAGGACAGTCTTAAAGATCAGATCAACGATATGCTGAGAGGACTTTATGTGGGAGACAGTGAGCCTATTCCTCTGGAGAATATGTGCCTCTGTGAAAAAATCGATCTGAGTACCAAAGGAGAGCTGAAAAAGCTGAATCTGGTCCGTGAATGTATTCGGCCTGAAGTGATCATTCGGATTCCGATTACCATTGATACACAGTACTGCAGCTACACCATGCAGGATATTATGGGCGCTATGAAGAGCTTTTACACTAATTATGTGACGAAGTTTGCAAGCAAATTCAAAGGGGCTCCGCCTACAAGAGGAAACAGCACTACCTTTTATCTGGGCGGCGGAGCTGGATACCTGTCCAAGACAGTTACATATGGAATTCTGGAAGGTGAAGATGCGGTAAAGACAACAGCGGCAATCATTGATCAGACTCTGCCGCCTCAGGTAAAACGCGAACATAAACACTATCTGGATGTTCAGACAGGGGTATCTCCTCACAGACTGAAATGTACGATGTATAATGGACAACTTCTTCAGATGGGCACTTGCTGCGTAAAAAGATATTCGAATCTATGAAACAGAGCTTTTCTATCCGACTGACGTTGCATAGATTTAGCAGCTATATTTGATTCCAGGGCTGCTTGAGTAAGCCAGTATGATTCATCGGCTGGACCGGAAAACTCAGTTTTGCGCCGCACCGCATAAATACTGGGTTTTCCGGCATTTTGACAAGGAAAAGGATATGCTTTTTCATCAATTATTATTTTGCGCCGCAAACCAGTCTAAAACCCCGCATAAACATTGAGGTTCTGAGGACAGGGGTTATGAACTACTATTCCCCGTAAGGGGACGAAAACTAGGCAGTAGCCTTTTTACTGTTAGGGTCAACCTTGCCGTTATGAACTACTATTCCCCGTAAGGGGACGAAAACTGTTCTCTGTTCCTGTTACGAAGTTACCTACTGTAGTTATGAACTACTATTCCCCGTAAGGGGACGAAAACAATAGCCTTCAGCGCGTCCTGCTTCGAGGCGGTTGCCGGTTATGAACTACTATTCCCCGTAAGGGGACGAAAACTTTGTCTCTTCCTGTTCCTTTTCTACCCATCTTTCCTCGTTATGAACTACTATTCCCCGTAAGGGGACGAAAACAGCAGAAAATGTCCTTTCCGGGGAAAAAATAAGCCGTTATGAACTACTATTCCCCGTAAGGGGACGAAAACTTTTCTCCAATGAAACACTGTTTTGTAGCCCCGAAAGACACTGTTATGAACTACTATTCCCCGTAAGGGGACGAAAACTGTTTGTGATGTATCTGTCCTTATTATAGGATGTGTCTGTTATGAACTACTATTCCCCGTAAGGGGACGAAAACTTCTGCCCAACTTTGGGCCTTAAAAAATTATTGAATCTAGCACCGTTATGAACTACTATTCCCCGTAAGGGGACGAAAACACTGCCGTGCGGCTTGCTGTGTTACTACCTTGTACCCTGGTTATGAACTTCTATTCCCCGTAAGGGGACGAAAACTGCCTGTGCCTTGCGTGCCGCCTGCCGTGCGTATGCCGCGTTATGAACTACTATTCCCCGTAAGGGGACGAAAACTCATTGACCGTGAATGTTATCTGATAATGCCCTGTCTGCGTTATGAACTACTATTCCCCGTAAGGGGACGAAAACGCTTCCTGCTTGCCCCATCCGAGGGCGGCCATCTCCCGGGTTATGAACTACTATTCCCCGTAAGGGGACGAAAACTTGCACGAGGATGGAGATTGTTATAAATCCCATTAAGTCCAGTTATGAACTACTATTCCCCGTAAGGGGACGAAAACAGTCCGATGCCGATAAACATTCCTCCAATCGCGAACGTTATGAACTACTATTCCCCGTAAGGGGACGAAAACCTTTGTCAATAACGACTTTGTGAGAGGTGGCAGAGGCGGAGTTATGAACTACTATTCCCCGTAAGGGGACGAAAACGGGGACGGTCTTCAACTGTGGGAATATCCCATACACCCCGTTATGAACTACTATTCCCCGTAAGGGGACGAAAACTGC
>ODAI010307186.1_pt1 | contig 21365 bp, 22 predicted proteins | sample 1539321 | NCBI WGS metagenome assembly ODAI01 (sample SAMN02144231, study PRJEB22623) | gut metagenome | biome: sheep rumen | host: Ovis aries | place: New Zealand | reverse complement strand
CCTCTTGTTTTTCACTATAAGAATCAAATGTTTTTACAATAGCTCCCTTATCATTTTTAATATTCATTACTGATTCAGAAGCTTTAACATCAGAAATACCCTCATTTCCCAATTTTGAAATAAGAGTTGTTTTGTCTATATCACCTGCAATCAAAAATCTTTCATTATCTGCTCTGACTACATAAAGAGTTTTTCTTGGGGCAATAGAAATAGTTTCCTCAACACTTAGCACATGTCCTTTTGAAGACTTCAAAATTCCCCTGCCCCCGACTGAGAATTTTTTATATACCATTAAGGCGAAAAAGATTAATCCCAACATCGCCATGGTGTATATTCCGAAATTAACTAAGTATCCTATCATATATCCCTCTCTTTTATTTATTTATTTATTAAAATTCGTTTACTAGATATCTTCATCTTCCAATTCGAAATCACTGTAATCGAATTCATCTTCTTCATTAGCCTCCTGTTGAGGAGCGGCCTCCTCTTCTTTCGGTTTTTCATCCTGAATTATAGGAGAGCTTTCTTCTGCTACGTCATCATCAACAACCTGCTCTGTAACATCTTCTGATACCAACGGATTTTTCTTTTGTAAAATATCAGAAACTTTTACGCCATATCTGTCGTTTATAATTACAAGTTCACCGTGTCCGATAACTTTATTTTCAACTCTCAAAGTAATTTTGTTATCATATAGAGCGGCAACATCAACTATTTGTCCCAACTCAATTTTCTTCAGGTTACCTAACGTAATTTTTACCGGATTAAGCTCCGCATACATATCGACTTCAATAGTATCCCACAAGTTCTTTGGAGTAACCTTTTCAGCCATCTCGTCACCTCCGTCATCATTTTCATCATATGGTAATGCAATATCCGCATTAGGTTCTATATGAACCGTTTTTACATCATCTTGAACATATAGAGTCAATGTACTTAGTTCACTATCTTCAAGTATCACTAAATCTCCGGGTTCAAGACTCTTTAATTCATCAACACTAAATCTCGTTTTACCTATAACGATTCTGACATCAGTGTTGCATTCATAAAATTCTTCATAATCAAACTTATCTCCAAGGCTCTCAATCTTGCCTGGAGCGAGTCTTCCGTCAGGAACAGATATAATAAACCTGCCAAAAAGTTTTTCATTTTCTTCATCATTTAACATAAATGTTAAATGAGTCATATCAAAATTTGATCTGACAAAATTTACAACCGGCGGCGGTTCCAAAAACGGTATCAGAATTTTTGAAACATGTTCGCTAAATCCGGTCAACATAGCTTTTTCAAGTTCCGAAATATTTGCAATATTAAACGGTCTGCCGGCTCTGCCTAAGCCTTTGTCCAACATCAACTCCATTGCCCCTTCGGAAATTCTCAAATACATATCATAAAATTTATCTATACGCACCTTTGTAACAAAATGAGCCTCTTTCTGCTGCAAAAGATTAATATTTTTACTAATACCCATTAAGTGGCACTGCAATCCCGGAAGGAAAAAACTGTCACAAGATTTTTGCATGGCAAGAGGGAACAGTTTTTCAAACCAGTCATATTCCTTATACAACAGGCTTGGGCTCTCTATATTTGCTTTTTTATCTTTTGTTCTTACCAATTAATTATCCCTCTGTCCAAGTATGGATGATTATTTCCCAATAATACAATAGAATATTTTTGCCTTCCTAACATCAACCTTTTAATGTATTTTTTATAAAAATCAAGATTTATTTTTTTATTTTAAGTTATATTTTTTGTATGTTTGACAACAAATTAAAAAAATTGGCAAAATATCTTACGGATAATAAACTGACAATTGCGACGGCAGAGTCTTGTACCGGAGGTTTATTAAGTTCAAGATTAACAGATATCTCAGGAAGTTCGGATTTTGTTAAATTGAACTTTGTTACATATGCCAATGAAGCCAAAGAAAATATTCTGAATGTTCCGCATTCCATATTAGAAATCAATGGAGCAGTTAGTAATGAATGTGCTTATAATATGGCTAAAGGGTTGAGAGAAAAAACTCAAAGTGATGTCATAATATGTACAACAGGAATTGCCGGCCCGACAGGCGGCACAAAAGACAAACCGGTAGGACTTGTTTACATCTCAGTATACATTAACGGAAACATTTCCGTTAAAAAATTTCAGTTGCCGTCATTTTTACCGCGCAAAATAATGAAATACATGTTTACCCAAAAGGCAATTTCGTATGCGTGCGAGGTTATTCCATTATAGCTTGAGCTAACAGTTTCGGATGGTTTTTGATAAGTTGTTCCGCAAAAACTTTTGCATCTATCTGAGTTATTACAATAGCCAAAAAGTCATTCGGTAATTGCTTTAACATTTTAATTTTTTCATCGGGATCAATAACTGCCATACCTTTTACGACATCAGGTTGATACTTGTATGTCTGTATCATATTTGTATATGCATCTGCATCAAAGTTTTTGTACAATTCCTGACGAGCGTGGGCAATTCCCAAAGTCAATTGCTGTTTTGCCGCAGGCTGCATTGCCTTTACCGCATCCATAAACTGCAGCGGATTTAACCCGCCAATTTTTTCTAACAATTCTTTTGACCCCATTTTGTCACTGTCTTCACCGCTGACAGCTTCATACATTTGAGCCAAATATTCTTGAGGTATAAGAGCTAAATTATTCATAATTTGGTATTTATCTATATCCGGATTTTCCAAAAATTTATCAAGCTGTTCTTCCGGAAGATATTTCATAATTTCTTCTTCCGTAAACAATTCAAAAACGGTATTCACAAGCTGTTCAGGCGGTAATTCCTGCAACATTGACATCAATTTATTCATGTCGAAGAATTTTAAACCTTCGTTTAAATCTTCTTCATCCATAAGAGATAAAAATTCTTTCAATTGGTCTGAATTCATTTCTTTTAAAAATGCAAGTTTATTTTCGGGGTCAGCAAGCTGGAATATTTTAACCAGCATTCTCGGAGTGGTAAATAATTCATGCGCAAAAGCAACAGCTGCCTGATTACCTTCTTCTGCTTCCTTTTCAACAATTTCCTCGAGGCTTTTATTTGCATAGCACTCTTTCATCTTCGTTTCGGAGATGTTTAGTCGCTGCATTACAAGCGTTAAGTCTGTATCGATTACTATGCTCATGAATATACCTCTTACTTTCTATTACGGCTATAACAGTAAAAAAGTTTAGGATTTTCACATGTTTTTTTAATAATTCGTAATATTTGAATAAGTACACCAATCATATGACAATAAAAATTAAGCAATATGCTAGAATTAAATAAGTTTAAATACATTAAATCGGAGTCATTATGGAATTAACAGAACATCTGAGATACATTATACATTCAGCCAAAACCATAGCATATGCAAGAGATTATACGGCAGTAGAGCCTGAGCATCTCATGCTTGCATTATTTATGGATGAAAATGATTTACCAAAATTTATCTTTGAAAAAATAGGTTTGAATAATCCCAGATTAATAAGAGATTTTAATGAAAGCATTCCAAGAAGGAATAGTGCGATTGTACGCGGGCGGGATGTTCCTCTGTCACAGAGTACAATTTGGATTATTGAGACAGCTGAAAAAGAAGGGCTGGCAAGAAAAGATGATTGCGTCGGTATCGAATATGTTCTTTTAGCACTATTCAAATCCAATAATAAGACAATGACAAATGTATTCAAAGCATACAGCATAACTCTTAAAGAGTTATACGAAAGGATGTCGGAAGTTGTATCTAAAATAGAATATGTTGATATCGTTGACGGCGAAACCGTAAGCAGAAATAACAAAATCTCAACAAATAACGAAAACGGAATAAATCAAATACCCGATATTTCATCAACGGAGAAAAAATCCTCAAAAGATAACAAAGAAAATGAATCAGCATTGTCAAAATATACGACAGACCTGACTAAGACAGCGGCACTTAAGCAGCTTGACCCCGTTATCGGAAGAGATGATGAAATTCGCAGAGTCATCCAGATTTTGAACAGACGTTCAAAAAATAATCCCGTAATTATAGGGGAACCCGGAGTCGGAAAAACAGCTGTCGTAGAAGGACTGGCACAAAGAATTTTAAGCGGAGAAGTTCCTGACAGTTTAAAAAATGATAAAATTTTGGCGCTGGACTTAGGAGCATTACTTGCCGGAGCCTCTTACAGAGGAGAATTTGAGGACCGATTAAAAAAAGTTTTAAAAGAAATTGAAGATAAAACCGATGATTTAATGTTATTCATAGATGAAATTCACACTATTATGGGAATGGGCGCATCAGAAGGCTCGGTTGATGCAGGGAACCTTCTAAAACCAATGCTATCAAGAGGCCGAATACGTGTAATCGGAGCCACCACTATTGATGAATACAGAAAATACATCGAAAAAGATAAAGCTCTGGAAAGAAGATTTCAGCCCGTACTTGTAGATGAACCGCCAATAGAGGTAGCTATAAGCATTCTTAGAGGACTTAAAAGCAATTACGAATTATTTCACGGCATAAAAATTCTTGACGAAGCAATTGTTCAGGCAGTAAAACTATCACACAGATATATCTCTGAAAGATATCTGCCGGATAAGGCGATTGACTTGATTGACGAAGCTGCAAGCTCACTGAGAATTAACATTGATACCATGCCTGAAGAAATAGATAATTGTACCAGAGAAAAAATTCAGCTTGAAATCGAACGTAAATCATTGAGCGAAGAAGATTCAAATGATTCAAAAATAGTTAAATTGTCAAAAAAGATTGATAACCTTGAATCAAAAATCGGCAAGCTAAAATATCAATGGCAGCAAGAAAAGAAAATCATTAATGCCACAACAAAAGTTAAACACAATATAGAAAACTTAAATGCTCAAATTGAAACGGCAAAAAAACAAGGGACACTGACAGAAAACCTTGAAAAACAGTTACAAGATTTAAAAGAAATGGAAAGTAAATTAAAGAAACTCCAATCCGATAAATCACAAAAACACTTACTAAAAGAATATCTTGACGGGGATGATATTTCGGAAATCGTAGCAAAATGGACAGGAATACCCACCACAAGATTAGTTGAAAACGAATCCGAGAAACTTATACATATGGAAGAATATATGCATAAACGATTGATAGGACAAGACGAAGCAGTTAACAAACTTGCAAACTCTATCCGTTTATCTCGTTCAGGGCTTCGTGACGGGAAACGTCCTATCGGGTCATTCTTATTCCTCGGCCCGACAGGTGTCGGAAAAACAGAACTCGGTAAAACGTTAGCGGAATTTTTATTTAATGATGAAGATGCCCTTGTTAGAATAGATATGAGTGAATTTATGGAAAAACAATCTATTTCAAGATTAACAGGGACAACTGCCGGATACGTAGGATATGAAGAAGGCGGCCAGTTGACGGAAGCTGTTCGCAGAAAACCATATTCTGTCGTACTATTTGACGAAATAGAAAAAGCTCATTCTGATATTTTTAATATTATGCTTCAAATGTTTGATGACGGCAGACTTTCCGACGGACAAGGCAAACTTGTAGATTTCAAAAATACCGTAATAATAATGACAAGTAACCTCGGAAGTGAAATTCTGCTTGACGAAAATTTAAGCTCCGAAGAAAAGAAAGAACAGGTTGATAAAATTCTTAAATCTAAATTTAAACCTGAATTTATAAACAGAATTGATGAAATAATAACTTTCTCCCCGCTCACATTGGAAAATCTTACAAAAATTGTAGATATTCAAACGGCATCATTAAAAAAACGTGTGGAAGAACAAGGAATGGAACTGTCAATAACCGACAAAGCAAAAGATTTTCTTGCGCAAGAGGGCTATGAGCCGCTGTACGGAGCAAGACCGTTGCGTCGTGTAATTCGTCACAGCATTGAAATCCCGCTTTCTACAAAAATTCTTGCCGGAGAATTTAAACAAGGTGATAAAATTATTATCGACAGCAACGAAAATGAATTAATATTTAATAAGGGCTAAATAGTTTGACAATATAGAAAATTTATGAAATCATACATTGTACAAATAGGGTAAAATATAGGAAGAAGGTATATGGGTTTTTCTTTTAGGAAGCAAATTAAATTAGGAAAAGGCATCAACTTAAATTTATCAAAATCCGGTGTAGGGGTATCTTTTGGCAAAAAAGGATTCCGAGTAACCAGACAGGCTGACGGGAAACAGTATGTAAATATCGGTAAAGGCGGAATTTCATACAAAAAAAGTATTGGCGGAAAAAGCCGTAAATCAAAGAAATCCGATAACAATATTTTGAGCTGTGCAATAGCTCCTACAATGATATTTATAATCATAGCAATGAATATGGAGCTTAATCAAAAATATATTATTGCCGGAGCTGTCGTAATAGCAATACTCGGCTTAATATATGGCTCAGTCAGAGCCCTTATCTCTAAAAAAGATTCTGATAACGATAACTGATTTTTACAGATAAAACCACAAAATTACTCTTAAATATTTTGTGACAAATACGGCAAAGAAACTAAAAATAATATCATATATTATTTTTAAGCTGCTTTGTGCTGCAATCCAAGACCCTACAAACGACCATCCTGAATGTTTTAGCATAGCGAGACACATCATATAAATAATTCCGATAAAATGAATTATCAAAACGCCCAAACATACTGATTTTAATATATTCTTAAATGTGTATCCCTTCTTTAAAACGGTAGTTACGGCATATGCTGCAGGAATATAAGCTAATATGTAGCCGAATCCGTACTCAAAAATATATCGCCAACCCCCGCCCAATGCGAATACCGGCAACATAAACAGTCCCATTAATATATATATAATTATACTGATTAAACCAAACTTTCTTCCTAATAAACTTGCAACAAATAATACAACCGGAATTTGAGGAATATATTTCATTGTATATAAATAATCTTCCACATTACACGGCAAACCTTGAAATAACTTTGAAGGAATGACAATGTGGGTAATATTTAATTGTAAAAAAGTCGCCGTTACCAACAAAAATATACAGAAAATTATCAGAATAATACTCCCTATTCCAATATGAATACTATTCTTTTTTGGTTTTTTCTTTGTTTTTACCTTGACTTTTTTCTTCAACTTATTCTTTTTTACCGCAAAATCAGGCTCTAATTCCGTCCTGTCATTTTGCTGCTGCTTATCATTTTCTTCATTCATTTATAGAAATAACCTTTTTTAAATTGTTAATATTTTCATTATATATTGTCTTAAATTTATCGTAAAAAATGTTTTCTGTCCACATTATTAAGGCATCTTCATTATTATCCTGATAGTACTCTTTCCTTGTTCCCAGAGATTTAAAACCATATTTTGTATACAAATTTATCGCCTTTTCATTTGAAACACGTACTTCAAGCGTAATATACTTAATACCGTTTTTGTAACAATCTTCTATCGCTCTGTGTAAAAGAGCTTCCCCAATCTTTTTTCTTCTGTAATCCATACGTACTGACACATTTGTGATATGAGCTTCTTCAATTATCTGCCAAGTACCAATATATCCCAGCAATTTACCGTCTTTGTCACACGCACAAAAATAATGTGCCAAATCATTTGACAACTCATTAAAAAATGACTCTTTTGACCAGTGATGTTTGCCATAAGACTCTTCTTCAACAGCAACAACATCATCAATATCAGTCTTAGTCATCGGTCTTATATAAATCTGTAATAAATTCGCGTTCATAAATAAATTTTAACACGAGTTTTATACATCTGCAACCGGCGGAATATCAATACGTTTTAAGCGTTGTTCAATTCTTCTGTACCATTTAAGATGCTGCTTAAACAAAATCTTATAATCATCCACTTCACCATGAGAAATTTCATTCATTTGCTCATCACAAACTTTTGTCATTGCATTTTCCAAAATATGAGTCAACTCTTTTCTGTCCAAATTTTTGCTTTGTTCAGCTGTTAGTTGAACCTTATCCCCAAATTTTACGATAACTTCCGGCCTGTTATCTCTCAAAAAACAATAGTCAATTGCAATTGGTACAAGATTAACCTTACCGACTTTTTGGGCAGCTTTTTGCGCAATATACGCCAATCCCGTCTGAAACTCGATAGGTCTGTAATGAGGCGGTCTGATAATCCCTTGCGGGAATATAAACAGCATATTTTTCAAATCGCAAACTGCTTCAACCGAATATCGCAAAGCTTTCATAGCAGACTGCGGAGATTTTTTATTGACAGAATATCCGCCGCCTCTGTGCAACAGTGGAAATCTGTTTAACTCTTCAATCATTAACCTGATTTCTTTATGAAAAATTCTATGAGCAATGTTATACAGCACAATACCGTCCCACCAATTTGAATGGGGAGCATAAATAATAGTCGGAACCCCTTTTTCAGTCGTGCCTTCCACACCTTTATACCTAAATGCATAAAAACGATTTTGCAGCATATTGAAGAAAAACAAACTGGCTACCATTAACCAAAACTTATTTGTTTTAGCGGGTCTGAATTTTTCTTCTTTATTTCTCAGTTTTGTCGGCGGGACATCCGAATATAATTTTTCTTCAGTACTCATTTTTCTATTGAAATCCTCTAACATTAATGTTGAAGTCAGAAAACATATTTACAGTAATATCTTAACCTCATTCCTATCGTACAATAATAACTTCATATATGCAAGTTTATTTACCAACTTTGAATAATAATTTACAATATCCAATTTATTTTAAACTAATTTAAACAATTACTTTAAAGGCTTAAATTCTATTTCATAGTCTAATATTTCGCATATAGTAAGAACTTCGTTATAACTAAGCGTTCCGCGTATCATTTTTGCTGACAGTTTTGATAAGGTATATTTTTCACCTGTTTTCTCGCTGAGGATATTCGCTAGTTTTGTGAGGGTTAACCCTCTTGTTCCTGCAAGTAATTTTATTTGTTCTCTAGCTTCTATTCTCATGTTTTTAATTATATAGAATTGTCTATATATTGACAAATTACAATTATTAATGTAATATTATCCATTATTATAGGATTATTCTTCATATATAAAGAATAATATTAAATGGGAGGATAGACTATGAACTCAAAAATCAAAGAAATATTGAAAGAACAATTTGAAATTGAGAATAGCGTTAATACACTGAATTATTTGGTCCAAACCCTTAAAACAGCCTTCGATTCAAATGTCGTAAATTCAGAAGAACCTTTCTATCTCGAGCCGCTCATAAGTATAATATTTTCTAAAACTAATGACTTAAAAATCAAATCTCTGATTCTGTAACTAATCTATCAAACTATACGTATATTTCTCTGAAATAAGTTTTTTAACTTTTTCACGAACGAGTCTGTCCGTTTCAAAAATTTCATCAATAGTCGGATTTTTAATCAGTACATGCTCATCAAGCATTTGTTTAGTTATTTCATAAATCTGATAAAGTTTAATTTTACCGTCAAGGAAAGCAAATACAGCTTCTTCATTTGCGGCATTAATACAGGCCGTAGCCGTACCGCCCATTTTACCTGCTTTATATGCCAGCTTTACTGTCGGAAATTTTTCGAAATTAGGAGCCTCAAAGTCTAATCGGGCAATTTCAGAAAAACTGAAGCTTTTTGACTTAATGCCCTCAAACCTTTTGGGATAAGTAATTGCATATTGAATAGGAATATGCATGCTCGGCAATCCTATTTGGGCAATAACGCTGCCGTCAACATACTCTATTGCGGAATGCACTATACTTTGAGGATGAACAACAACATCTATATCATCATAATCAAAACCGAAAAGATGATGTGCTTCAATAATTTCCAAACCTTTATTCATTAATGTTGCACTGTCAACAGTAATTTTTTTACCCATATTCCACCTCGGGTGTTTCAAGGTTTGTTCGACAGTAGCATTTTTCATTTCATCAACGGTTTTATGTAAAAACGGACCGCCGCTTGCCGTAATAATCAATTTACTAACTTGCGAGATATCTTTTATACATTGGTGAATAGCACAATGTTCACTATCAACGGGAATAATATTTACTCCGTTTTCTTTTGCTTTTTGCATAACAATATCACCGGCCATAACCAACGTTTCTTTGTTAGCCAATGCAATATCAATACCGTTTTCGATAGCCTTCAAGGTAGGTCTTAAACCGACCTTACCCGAACATGCCACAAGAATAATATCATTATCCTTATTTTCAGCAATCTCATCAAGACTGCCTATTGTAGTAATACCGCTAATTTCAATAGGTTTTGCGGCATAAATATATTTCGGTTTATATTTTTCTGCTTGCTGTTTTAACAAATCAATATTGTTTCCGCCTGCTAGTGCGATTATTTCAAATTTATCTTGCAATTTATCAATTACTTCTAAAGCTTGAGTTCCGATAGAACCTGTTGAACCTATAATACTTATTTTTCTTTTCATATTACTCTCACATTTAATATTTCTTTAAAGATTATAACATACAAGTTTTTACAATGCTCTCAAAATTGATTTTATATTTTCATCGGTAATTTTTAATAAGGCAACAGTCCTTGCCGTATCATCAAAAGCATTTAACTTTTTAAGAATTTCAGCAGTTTTTAATATTAATGTTTGATCACTGCAACGCAATAACTCCTTTACGGCTTCAATATTATCCGTTAACTCCAATGCCGTAAACACAAAAGGGCTATCCTCTCTTAACTCTTGCACCAATAAAGATTTTAACTGATTTCTGTTTACCCTTGAAAGAAGTTTTTTAATATCCTTAATTTCAGCCTGAGTATTTTTATCCTCATCAAACAAATACTCGTCATTTTCAGTTAATGTATTAAATTTTTCAACTGCATTAAGCAAAACTGTTGCCAAAATTCCATCGGGTTCTCTGGATAATATATCTTCAAATATATTATATATTTCAAAGTTTAAAACTTCGTATAACCCTATAATTTCACCCAAACCGTTTATAATATTATTAACCACCAACAACCCGTCGGAATAATTTTTATTAATCAATGTTTGTAAATCAATCAAATACGGAATATACCCGGCAATGTTTTCCGACATTGTCGATTTTTTCATTGCAAATATTATATTTTCCAAAGCTTCTATATTACCGTAAATTACCAAAAATTTAACCGCAGCAAGAACTTCAAATTCATCTTCATTATTTAGTTTTGCCAAAGCCTCTTCATACGACGGAACATCTTTTAAAATACCTAATGTTGCAGCACAATTAGCGTTTAAGCTTTCATTTTCGGTATATGAATTTTCCCTCAACAAATCTATTGCCAACGTATCTTGAATATAAGAAAAAAACTTTGCGCAATAGCATTTTTCATTTTCGGTACCGTTTTCAAACATTTCTAACATTTCATCAGTCAAATCTTCATCAGCATATTTTGATAATACAGAAATTATAGCTTCATCATATGAAGGTGAATAATATTTTAAAAACGGAATTAAATTACGATAATTACTTTCATTACACGCATCATATATACGTTGGGCAACATTTTGCTTTACAAAATCAAACAAAAAACCGTCACTGTCAACAAGTTCTTTGTATAATTCAACATCACAGTCATCAATTAAATGTTTTGCGACCGCTTCATATTCGTCTTTATTTTTACCTGTAAGTTTTTTTAACTGCTCATTCATATATTAATACTCGACTTAATGACAAGTATATAACAAATTTCCGTATCTTGCAATTAATAAATCATTTATGTCTGTCTTATAAGGAAAATGTTAATAAATCAGTTAATGTTATATTAAGCCCTTTTGCAATCTTTACTAAAGTCAGATATTTAGGATCGACATCCCCGCATTCTATACGACTGATAGTACGGGTAGTTAAGCCTGTTTGCAAAGACAAATCAAGCTGAGACAACCCTTTTTGTTTTCTTAAATAGCTGATTTTATATCCAAGCTTTTGTAAATCTCCATCCATCATGCCTTGATTATATAATATTGACAAATATTTAGCCAGATATTATAATACATATAAAAGACATAAAGTATATGAATAAATAGAAATTTTATTAATGGTCTGTTTATATATAAGATTTGGGTGATGACACAATCCAGCTGCTAAATAAATTATTTGGCAGTTGGCGATTGCCATTTTAATAATTTTTATACATTTTCAAGATATGTTAAAATGTGTAAATTTTTTCTACTAAATATATTGATAAAAATTTTTAGACGTTTTATAATTCGTAGAAATGACTTTTTGGGAAGGAACAAAAAATGCTAATTGAGAAAACTGAATTTAGTATAACACCCAGACGAAAAGAGAAGGGGTTAATATCCCCCAAATCACCCACCTCTTTCATGGAATCAGTATCTCAAAAAAATCGTTTAAATAAAGAGCCTTTAAATCATAATTCAGCCGACTTATCATTTAAAGGTTCTTTTTTATATACACAAGCCAATAAAGGTAACAAATATTTAAAACACGAATTAGTGGATTTCTTACAAAAAAATCTCGGACATATGGGCGAAGATTTGTACAACCATGTTGCCTCTTCTGAATTGGCTATTGCGAAGAAAATGTTTCAGGTTGACGAAAAAACCGGTGAAATTGTTTTCCACAAGAAGTCCATCCCCCATTTAATAGGAGATGGTCTTATTTTAAGAAACCTACCGTCTGATATAGCAAATGGCATGGTGGATTTAATCGGAAAAATCAAACCTTTAAAAGGTTGGGCAAAAGAAGTACACGATTCTAATTACATGAAAGGCTTACGTGCAAGCTCAAAAATTGAAGCTCAAATTAGCGCATTAAGGGGTTTGGCGGAAAAAAGAGCGAAACTAATTGCCGAAGGAAAAACTCCTGAGGAAATTCGTTCTGCGATGTTCCAACAAAAAATGAAAATGTTTGACCCTAAAACAGGCAACTACGATACAAAACACGAACGTTCATTAAACAGAATTATTTCAGGTATTCCTCCGGCATTGTTCTTGGCAAATGACGCATATAACTTATCAAGAATGATGGACGATGATAAAGATAAAGCGGATCATGAAAAGAAAGTTCGTTTCAGACAGGAAATGAGCAGAATATTTATTAATGCATATATTACATTAATTACTTTTGGTGCTTTGCAAAAAATTATGAATAATTCAAACCTCGGTATTATGTTAACGACAGGTTTAACAGCATTATTCACTGAATCTGTTTCTCGTTTATCAAACGGTAAACATATAACCCGCTTGACACCGGAAGAAGCTCGCGCTGAAAATGAACGTAACAACGCACCGGAAAAAGATATTAAACCGGATACATCTTTTAAAGCTAATAATACAAAACCGGATACAAAAGGACAGCAAAAACCTTTATTATCTTTTGATACATTAGCAAAAGCTTCAGCTGCTGTTATTGCCGCAGGCTTTGCAATAAAAGGAGCAAGAAAATTCAAGGTTGTTGACAATACCATTAATACAATGTTCAAACCATTTAAAAACTTATATAATAAACTAACGGTCACACCTGATTATAAAATTGATAAAGAAAAATTTGAACAAATAGTTAAAATTCTGAAAGAAACAGGATTCGCGGCAAAAGACGCCGAATTAAATAAGGTATCAAAAATTGCTGAAGAATCATTAGACAAAGCTGAAAAAGCAATTATGAAAACAGACTTGGCAGATGACTATTTAAGAGTTGCAGAATACGCAAAGAATACAGACGGAACCATCAGTTTAGGAGCAAGAGATAAAAAAATTAAACCGCTCGTAAACTTTGTAATTGCACCGTTTAAATTTGCTTGGAGCACTGTCACATTACCATACAGGCTTGTTGACAAAGCAATTAAGGCATTTACTAAAAAACCTGATTTGGTAAAAATACCATTATCAGATAAAGAGACTCTCAGAACAATTGCCAAGAATATGCAAAAAGATTTAGAACTTAACGAAAAATTTGCATCTGAAGTTGATAGTTTTGTTTCAGCATTAAAGAAGAAAGCTCCGAAAGAACTTAACTCAACGGAAAAAGAATTTTTACGAAGAGTAGGTGATGTTGAAGCTTTAGCCAAAAGTATTGATAATATTGGTAAGCAGGCACTAAAGAAAGATTTTGACCCGAAAAAATTCCATGATTACGTTTGCGATAACCTATTAAAATCATTTAATATGGATACTGTTTCAAATGTATCAAATGCCGAGTTATCAAATCTTGCAAAAACTGCGGCAACAGCTGCAACATTATGGTTCTTGATGACAGATAACTACAATATGGTTATGCTGAAATCAAACGGAAATGATGTTGATGGAGCACAAACCAAGTTTAAAGAAAGATTTGTACAGGAAGGGTCACGTTTATTCTACCAGACACTACTGATTGACTTATTTAACAGCACATTCAGAAGCCAATACAATAAATCACTATTCGGAATGTCTTGGATTACATTGACAAATACAACATTAGGTGAATGGTTAACACGTGTATCAGTCGGAGTTCCTGTCGGCGCACACACAAGAGATGAATTACTTAAAGCGGAAGAAAAACAAGATAATGCTAAAGGATTCTTAAAAGGATATTACAACTTTATGCAAAGGTTAACCGGTAAACGTTCAATCAAGTCATATGATGTTAGCGTAACAGCAAAACAAGAAAATAATAACAAATCAGAAAAAATACAATTTGGCAAAAACAGTACAATTGAAAATATGATAAAGGCGTCGTAACTGCATCTTATATATCCACTAAAAAGTCTGCCGAATAATATTACGGCAGACTTTTATAAAAAATAAAGCAGTTCATAAGCCGTGTTCTGTTTCTAGATAATCATCTGTCTGGTATTAGGATTACTCCTAATCTCTAGCGATTTTTCGGAAGTGGGCGGACACCTTTATAGCCTTCCATTTAATCTTGCATCCGACCGGGGGTTGCCTGAGCGATATTTCTCAATATCGTCGGTGAGCTCTTACCTCGCCATTGCACCTTTGCCTGTATAGTTAAACTATCATCGGCTGTATCTTTCTGTGGTCCTATTCCACCGACTCACGTCGTCCGGAGTTTCTCCGGCGGTCTGTCCTTGGATGCACGGACTTTCCTCACCACATATGGCGCGATTATCCGGCTGCTTTATTTAATTTCAAATTAACATTAATTTTATACAATTGCAACTATTTTTTATGCTTTCGCTCGGGTTTCTTTTTGAGTTCTTCAATATCATCCAATTGAGATGCATCAATAGATTCTTTATCTTTATTTTCCGTATCTTTCCATAATTCTTTTAATGAATCCATTACCCCCATACGGTTAAACCATCTTTGAACATATCTTTCATCTGCTCCAAGTGAACCGCTTATTCTGTTCAAATTTGTCAAACTGTATGTAGCTTCTGACATTGCTATACTGATAGTAACGTGCGGTTGAGATTCGCGCTGAGGATCCATCGTAATTTTCATGTTATTATAACGTTCTTCCCTGAAACTATGCGCATTGTGGGCATCATTATTCATGTCCTTGATTAACTCTTTTAAAATTCTACTCATTTCGTTAAAAGATTTACTCATTTTCTTTTGCCTCTCTCTACCATACTAATTATTCAAACTATGAATTGGGGCAGGAATTCTCCCTCCCCTGATTACGAAATTTTCCGAAGAAAGTGCGCTAACTGACATTACGGGCGCCTCGCCCAATAAACCTCCAAAAAATATCTTATCCCCTGCTTTTTTACCGATTGCAGGGATAATTCTGACTGCTGTTGTCTTTTTATTTATCATACCAATAGCCATTTCATCGGCAATAATACCAGCAATTTTAGAATTAGGAATATCTCCTGACACAGCAACCATATCAATACCAACCGAACATACACAAGTCATTGCTTCCAATTTATCAAGCGTAAGTACACCACTTTCAGCGGCTTCTATCATACCCGCATCCTCAGATACCGGAATAAAAGCTCCTGACAATCCGCCAACATGAGATGACGCCATAATTCCGCCTTTTTTGACAGCATCATTTAACATCGCAAGCGCTGCCGTTGTTCCATGCGCTCCTGCATGTTCCAATCCCATTGCCTGAAATATACCTGCAACACTATCACCAACAGCAGGAGTGGGAGCCAGAGATAAATCTACAACACCAAAAGGAACTCCCAATTTTGCAGCAAGTTTTTTCCCGACAAGCTCTCCGGTTGAGGTAATTTTATATGCTGTTTGCTTAATTTTATTGGCTACTTCACTAAAATCAGCATCCTTTGGTAAACTCTCAATTGCGGCTCTTACAACCCCTGGACCGGAAACACCTACATTCAATGCACACTCGGGTTCACCTATTCCACAATATGCTCCTGCCATAAACGGATTATCACTTGCTGAGTTACAAAATACCACAAGTTTTGCGGCACCTATACTGTCTTTATCGGCAGTTAACTCTGCAGCTCGTTTAATAGTATCAGCCATTTTTAAAACAGCATCCATATTAATTCCGGCTTTCGAAGTTGCAACATTTACCGATGCACATAACCTTTCCGTTTGCGCCAGCGCTTCAGGAATACTTTCAATCAAAAGATTATCACCTTTAGTAAAACCTTTTTCTACAAGAGCAGAAAATCCGCCTATAAAATTCACACCCACTTCTTTTGCAACATCATCCAACGTCTTTGCAATTTTAACGTAATCAGGCTCTTCACAAGCTTCACCAATAATTGATATAGGGGTTACGGATATCCTCTTATTTATAATGGGAATTGAATAATCATTTTCCAACTCCTCTGCATATTCAACTAAATTTTTAGCGTATTTTCTGATTTTATTTCTTATTTTTTCGCAAACAATATCAACATTCGGATGAATACAATCCCTCAAACTTATTGCTAAAGTCACAGTCCTGATATCAAGATTGTGCAGCTTAACCATATTAATGGTTTCTAAAATAAATTGTTCGTTAATTATGTCCGCCACTGAAATCAAACCCGAGCATTTGTGATAAACTCGATCCCTTTACTTTTAACTTTAATTCAACACGTCTGCTTTTTGACAAATCTTCATTACCGTTTTCGTCAAGAACCGGATCTGCAAAAGAACGTCCTTCAACAATAAGCATTTTTCTTAATCTTTTATTATATTTTGTACTATATCGTGTTTTCAATAACATATAATCTTGTACTGCGTATGCACGCTGTAAACTTAAAAACATATTTTTTGAGAACTGTTCATTTTGAGTTCTGGCACCCTTAAACATCTGAGAATCCGTATGCCCTTGAACAATTATATTATCAATACTTTGGATAGTTGCTTCATTATTAAATATGGTATCAAAATAAATCGGAGAAAACTTATCAAGGAATTTTTTACCACGAGCTGATAGTTGATAACTACCTACATCAAACAATTCTACATCCGAAATTTTTACATTACCAAAAATATCAACTTCTGCTTCAATTTTTTCTACTTTCAATTTTTGTGCAAGTTTTTTTGCCGTTTCAACTTGCTGTTGCTGAGCTTTTATTGTTTGTTGAGTAAATCCTGTCATAGCTAATATAAACAGCGTCATAAATACAATACACAGACCTAACATAAGGTCTGACATTGTTGTCCAGAATATATTATTACCACCCTCAGCGCCACCGCCGCCCTTTTTATGTATAGCCAAAGTCTTAATCTCCGTTAAAATAACTCATCTACATCATCTTTAGAACCCTTTACAGCATCTTTGATGTTTTTATTCAGCAAATTCATACCATAGATTAAATTTTCAAGGTACGGAACCAAATTGCTGGCTATACCGGAATTTAAAGCTATCTTAAAGTTTTCCGGCAACTCTCCTATCAAATTCTGTAATGAATTATTTTGAATTTTAGTTTCTTTCAGTAATTCCAACAAGAATTTTTCTGACGAAATATTATCAAACAAACTTGATACGGCATTTTGTACAGCATACATTGGCTTTTTACAGAAATTGTTGTAAGAAACTTTTTCAAAAATTATAAATATCAATGAGCATGATACCGCAATAACTGATACTAACGCTGCAGTCTGCATGGAGCCGATAAACCCTGACAATGATGATAAGGTTTTAGTCTGAGATGAAAAGTCAACCTTACCAAATGCCAACGCTATGTTCAAGAATGTAAACAACGGTCCGCAACCTGTCAAGATTGTTGATACTTCTTGTATAAATCTATAATTGAATTTAGATTTAATTAACGATTCTTCATCAAAGAAATACAAAGGGTCGACTGTTGTTTGTATATATTGAACAGTCGAAGACACTTCTTTATAAGTCAGATTATTATTTTGTCCTTTTAGGGCAATTGATTCTGAAAATACAAGTGTATTTTTAAATTCCATCCAAGGAACAAATACATATGGATTATGAACCATCCATTCATCAATTTCTTTAAATCTGAAATTCAAATCAGACTTCTTAAAACTGCTTAGAAATCCCAACAATAAGTTTAAGTTTTTCTTTGCAAAAGAATATTTTTTGATTGTATATATAACCGAACCTACAAATAAACTCAATACAACCAAAATCGGTATATCTGTAAATATCTTTAATAATGCATTCATCGTGTACATCTCTCCATACTCTTAGTAAAAGTTTAGCAAATTTTAATAGTATGGTCAAGTTTGTAATAAAGGGTTTTACTACAAAAAGTGTAGATTATTAAAAACTGTATTTGTATATTCATACAAAAAAATACCGATAATAAAAACAGGGTAGGATAATAATTCTACCCTGTTTATATCTTATTTTTCTTAAAAACTTATATCAAAAATTTTCCGTTTTCATATATAAGTTTATCATCGGCATAAATTTTTCCGCCATCTTTCATATTTTTAATTAAATCCCAATGCAAGCCTGATACATTTTTACCGCCTGTTTCAGGGTAAGATGCCCCAACTGCCATGTGGATTGCACCACCAATTTTTTCATCAAAAAGGATATTGCCTGTAATGTCTTGAATTTCCTCATTTGTACCAATAGCGATTTCACCAATACCTCTTGAACCTTCGTCCATATCAAACATTGCGTTCAAGTAGTCTTCACCTTTATCAGCTTTAGCTGTAACAACCTGTCCGTTCTCTATCCACAAGTGAACCCCATGTGCTTCATTACCACGATATATTTGAGGAAAATCGAAATAAATTTCGCCGTTAATGCCGTCTTCAACAGGCGAGGTAAAAACTTCCCCGTCAGGATAATTATTCTTTCCGGAACAACTAATCCACTTTCTGCCTTCAACGTTAAACGTTATATCTGTCCTATCACCTGTTATATGTATCTTTTTTACCCCATTCAAATAATTTGCCCATTTTGTTTGCTTTTCATCGAGCTCTTTTAATTTTGCGACAGGGTTGTCTAAATCTAAGTAGCACGATTTAAATAAAAATTCCGAATATTCATCAAAAGACATTTTAGCTTCCTGAGCCAAAGCGTGAGTTGGGACGTCAGCTACTACCCAGCTTGCAGTTCCTTCAGCCGAACGCTTCATCAATCCTTCAGATAAAAATTTTGTAGCTTTTCCTCTGCGGGCAAGCTTTTTTATGTCCGCCTTTGCCAAATTTTTAGTATTCATAGGTGCACCGATTGAGATAAATTTATTTACTTTTTCATATTCAAGTTTTATTACATCATCCACAAAATCTAACTGCTCATCAGATGCGTATTTTAAATAAATATCAGAAAAATCCTCAAAAGAAGTTCTCAAAATCGGATTTGCACCAAGCTGCAAAACTCTTTTATAAACTGCTTTTACCAAATCTTTTGCATATATACTTGTTGCTCTTATTTGAACTAAATCACCTTTTTTTACCTCAGTAGAATAATCCACTAACACTCTAGCATATTTATCCCAAATCGTTTCCATAATCTCTCTCCTTCTTGCACAAATAATGCTAATTATAAAACAATATAACACTAAAAATCAATAGAGAAAGTTATCCTAATGTATAAATATTTAATTTAATAATCCCTCGCTATATGCAATGTATACAGCTTGAGTCAGATTTCTTGCATTAAGTTTTTCCTTAATTGTTTTTGACATACCATATGCCTGTTTTTCTGCAATTTTTAATTTTTCTGCCGCATATTTAATAGTTTTTCCCTTTGATTTATAGGATAATAATTTTATTTCTGATTTACTTAATTCATAATTATTTTTCATAACATGCTCCTTACACCACATAAAATTATAACAAGATATAACATCATTTATACACCTCATTTAATAAGTGCAAAAACAAAGTGTATTATTAAATTCAACTTAAACATAAAATAATAATTAGAATAAAATATGTTTAAGATAGAAAAACCTGAAATGATAAATAAAACGTTTAGACTTCCTTTAAAATTGGTACAAGAGCTGCAAACTCTTGCTCAAAATAAAGGAGTATCTTTAAATAATTTAGTTTTACAATGTTGTGAATATGCAATTAAACATTTAGAAAAAGACTAAAAAGGGCATACTGATAAGTATACCCTTAATTTAGATTGTAATTTTATTTAATGTTTTATTCTTCGCTTTCGAGTGATTCGTGGCCGGATTTGTGCGATTTTAGAAGCACTCCTCTCTTTGAAGACTGAACAAATTCTATCATTTTTTCAATGTATTCATTCATCGGAATTTCAGCCTTAATTTTTTCAATAGCCTGTGATGTGTTATATTCATCTGAAATTAAGAGCTTGAATGCTTCGTTCATATGAGTTCTTATTTCCTGAGGAACACCACGGCGTTTCAATGCTACCACATTCAAACCTCTTGGTACAGGCGGTCTGCCATCACCTTTTGAATACGGTAATATATCTTGGCGAGAAGCTGAAAAGCCGCTGATAATAGCCATATCACCAATTCTGATATTTTGGTGGAATACGCTCATTCCGCCAACAAATGCACCAAATCCGACATGAACATGTCCGCCTAAAGTTACAAGATTTGCCAAAATTACCTGATCCGCTAAAACACAGTTATGTGCAATGTGCGAACCTACCATTAATAAACATTTATTACCTATTCTTGTTGTGAAATCTCCGCAAGCTGCACCACGGTGAATTGTTACATTTTCTTTTATTATCGTATCATCGCCGATAACAACTTTTGTAGGCTCACCTTTATATCCTAAATCCTGAGGCTCTGAACCGATAGTTGCAAAAGGTGAAATTGTACATCTCTCACCGATTTCTGCATGTTCTATATATGCGTTTGCTATTACTCTTGTTTTACTGCCTATTTTTACGTTTTCACCTATTACTACGTATGGTCCTATTATTGCATCATCTGCAATTTGAGCTGAAGGATGTATTACCGCAGTTTTATCAATCATTTTTCTCTCCTCTATACAATTTTACGATAAGAAAATTATATTATAAAAATCTTTTATTCTTAAAAGTTTAATATAATTTTAATACGAAGTATAATTCAATTCAGTAATCTCAGGAATAAATTTTTCTGAATTTTGG
>ODAI011818021.1_pt1 | contig 21366 bp, 15 predicted proteins | sample 1539321 | NCBI WGS metagenome assembly ODAI01 (sample SAMN02144231, study PRJEB22623) | gut metagenome | biome: sheep rumen | host: Ovis aries | place: New Zealand | reverse complement strand
CAAGTAGTGAACCAACCTATGATTGATAAAGGATATTTACCTATAGGTGCAACTATCTATAGTGATAAAGATCTAACTACTGAAAAATCCACATTAGAAGAATTAGAATTTGTAGAAATATATAAAGATTATGGGAATACGTATTTAGTATCAACATTAGATTATGAAGTTGGTTTCATAAAAAAAGAAGATATAACTTTATTAGAAGGTAATCTTGTTGTAACAGATATAACTAATCAGGAAGTAGTATTTTATATAGATAACGAAAAAGTCTTCACCGCACCTTGTGTCTCAGGTACAATTAATACTGGTAGAGCTACAAATTTAGGTCTAACAGAAATATTATCTAAATGGGGCGCTGGTGAAATTGCTCCAGGTGCCTATGTTAGATGTGTTGCTTATTTCAATACAGATTATGAAGGATTCCATACAGCTGAATGGAGGCGTCCAAATGAATTTGGTGCTGATATATATACATATGATGGTTCACACGGATGCATTAACATGAGACTTGATGAAGCATTAGAATTATGTGGAATGCTAGAAGTAGGAGATAAGTGTTTAATAAAAATGTAACTAGACATTAAGTCTAGTTTTTTTATTATCATTATGATAAAATTATATATAATAGAGGTAGTGATAATATGAAGAAAAAGGGATTTACTTTAATTGAATTATTGGCAGTAATAATTATATTAGCAATATTAGCTTTAATAATCGCACCAATGATTCAAGATTTAATAATTAATGCTAGATATGGCGCAGCAGCTGATTCAGTATTAAACTATGTACATGCTGCTAATAATCAATCATTAAGCGATGCTATAGGAATTGATGAAGATTATAAATTATATATCGATGATACACATATATTAGAAACCGATATAAATGATAGCGAAATAGAAAAGATAAAATATAACGGTAAAGGTCCTACATATGTATATATGGCATTTGATAGTAATAACCAATATGTAGAGGAAGGACATTTCTGTATGTGGGGTTATTCTATAGATTATAACTTTGAAAATGGTGCAACTAAAAGTAACCTAAATTATTGTGGTGAAATGGAACCAGAAGGTGAACCTTCATGCGACGTATTAAGTAATAATAAATATGATGATACAGAAGTATTTAAAATTAAAAACATAGAAGATTTAGTATGTATAAGTGAGATGTCTAAGTCAGGCAAAAATTTTGAAGGTAAAACAATATATTTAGTAAAAGATATAGATTTTAATAGTGATTCTTCATATACTAATTCTAACGATACAACATATGGTGATATAAATGGAAATGGTGAGGTAGAAGGTATAAAAACAGAATTAACAACAGGAAGAGGTTTTTATCCAATTGGTAGTTCTTCAACACCGTTTAAAGGGTTATTTGAAGGATATGCAAAATCAATCAAGAATTTAATGATAAGCAGAGGTCAAGATAACGTTGGATTATTTGGATATAATCAAGGTAGAATTCAAGGCTTCACTATTACATCAAATATAACAGGAAACAGTAATACAGGTGGAGTAGTTGGTACTTCAAATGGTGGAGTATTAAATGAAGTTATATATGAAGGAACAGTTACTGGCTATGGTAGTCATGTTGGTGGAGTAGTTGGTAACATAACAGGTACAAATAGTAAGATAACAAGTATATTAATAAAGAATATCACATTAAATGCTGGTAGTGCTTGGCGCGGCGGAATTATTGGTTGGAGTGACACTTCTGCTGGTAATATTGTAGAAGCTATAATGGAAAGAGGTGCATTAACTTCAACGACTTACATAAGTAAAGATTCTAATGCATCAATGTCATCAGTTAAAGTTTACTATACAAGTAACATAACAGGTGCAAGAGCAGGTAGTGGTGATACTTGGTTTGCCTTAAGAGATGAAATGCTTAATGCTTACGATAAAGTATTAGATACATATATAGGTGGAGATAATGATAATTCAGGATATTATTTTGATTATGATAAGGAAGATAATAGTATCATAATCAAAAGAACTGATAAGAATCCAATTACATTTACTTTAAAAGGTAGTGGTACAGAATCAGACCCATATATTATAGATAATTACAGTCATTACAAAGAAGCTGCAACATTAGCTGGAAGCAATGACAATCATAAATTAAAAATAACAAAAGACATAGATTTTGAAGGTAAACACTATTACGCATTAGGAACAAATGGCAATCTATTAACATCAGATATAGATGGAGATATGCATAAACTTTCTAATATATCATTTAACTGCGCTGAAAACTGTGGATTAATATCACAAAATATTGGACATAAAGTAGAAGGAATATACCTAGAAAATGTTACTATACAATCAGGAAATGCAAATGTAGGTGCATTAGTAGGACATAATACAGGAGTAATCAAAGGTATTACAGCAATCAACATAGCAGTAACAGGAAGTAGTAATACAGGTGGTTTAGTAGGTGAGACCATCGATGGCAGTACAGTAGAAGAGATTATATACAGTGGATCAGTTATAGCTGATAGTAATAATGTAGGTGGAGTAGTTGGCCATGTTGGAGGAACAAATAATAAAATCATAAGTATATTAGCAAAAAATGTAACATTGAGTAATGGAACTGCATGGCGTGCTGGTATAGTAGGTTGGAGTGATACTGCAACTGGAAATGTATTAGAAAGTGTTTTGGAAGAAGGAACACTAACACCAAGTACATATATAGGTAGAGAAGTTAACTCAAGATTTGAAGTAACTAAATCATATGGTTCTAACTTAATATCAGGTGCAATCAATGGTGCGGGTACAATAAGATATACAATGGGTACAGAAATGTTAAATGCATATGATAAAGTACTAGATACATATATAGGTGGAGATAACGATAATTCAGGTTATTACTTTGATTATGAAAGTGATGATAGTTCTAACATAGTAATTAAAAGAACAAAAGATGCACCTATAACATTTACATTAAGTGGATCAGGAACAAGTAGTGATCCATATATAATTGATAATTATCAACACTTTAAAGAAGCTACAATTAAATCAAATGGTAATTATGTATTTAAAATAACTAATGATATTGATTTTAGTGGTAAACATTATTATGCATTAGGAACAAACGGAAATATACTAGGTAGTGATATAAATGGAGATATGCATACGCTTTCTAATATTTCATTTAATTGTGCTGAAAATTGTGGATTAATTTCACAAAATAATGGTAAAACAATAGAAGGACTAAACTTAGAAAATATTACCATAACTTCAAGTAATGAAAATGTAGGCGGCCTAGTAGGATATAATACTGGAGTTATTAAAGGTATAAACGCAAATAATATAACAGTAACAGGAAATAGTAATACAGGTGGTTTAGTAGGACATACTATAGGTGGTACTACAGTAAATGAAATAACTTTTATTGGTACAGTTAATGGTTCAAATAAAAATGTAGGTGGAGTAGTTGGCCATGTTATAGGAACGAATAGTTCATTTAGAAGCATATTAGTAAAGAATTTAATACTTAACGCCAGTAGCGCTTGGCGTGCTGGTGTAGTAGGTTGGAGTGATACTGCAACTGGAAATGTATTAGAAAGTGTTATAGAAAGAGGAACACTAACACCAGGCACATTTATAGGTAGAGAAGTTAACTCAAAATTTGAAGTAACCAAATCATATGGTTCTAACTTAATATCAGGTGCAAATAATGGTGCAGGTACAATAAGATATACATTAGTACCACCAACAACTATCACATACAATGGAGAAGAAATAGATTCATTAAGTTATTATGATAACATAGGAGTGCTTGATACAATAATAGGTGGAGATAATGATTCCTCAGGATATTATTTACAATATAATGATTCAGGCGATGGCATCGTAGTTGTTAAAGCAGGAAATACACCTACACCAAGTCCAACTCCAGATCCAGGTTCAGGTGAACCTTTAGAAAGTAGCTCAGTTGGTGATAATCCTCCAACATGCGTACTTGAACGAGTAATATCAAGAGACGCAGGTATTCAACCAATATTAACTTGTACAGATGAAGAAGGCGCGCCAACAATAAGAAGTCAATGGAATGTTAATAAAAACGCTACAACAAATCAATTTAGTGATATTGGTATTATAAAAAATGGTACAGTAAATGGTAATAGTAAAACAGTAAGACCATATTGGTCAACATCAGATCCTATATCAGTACCGACACCAAATACATGTTACTATTTCAGATTTGGTGCGCAAGATGCATCAGGTAACTGGTCATATTATGTAACAAGTAAATGCTATTATGGATTTGGTAGATCGAATGATTAAAACTAGATTTAACATCTAGTTTTTTTATTGCAAATATGGTAATATTAATAATAGAGAGTAGTGATTATATGAATAAGAAGGCTTTTACTTTAGTTGAGTTAATAGGAGTTTTAGTTATACTAAGTGTACTTGTATTAGTTGCAGTACCATCAGTACTTAAAATAATTAAAAACTCAAAACAAAAAACTTATGATACAAATATATCAATGATTAAAACAGCAATGCAGGATTGGAAATATGATAATTCAAGTATGTTACCAGGTGTAGGTGAAAAAATATATTTAACAATTTCACAATTAAAACATGAAGGTAAATTATCTCATGAATTAAATAATCCATTAACAGAAAAAGCATTTCCAAATGATATGTTATTAACAATAACTAATGATCATGGTGGATATATATATGCAGTGGACGTAAATTCAGGAACAGAAACAGAAAAATATGAAGGCGCTACACCATATATAGTAATTGATGGACCAGTAAGAAAAGTACTTAAAGTAGGAGATACATATACTCAAGCTAGAGCAGAAGCATATGCAGCTAATGGTGAGTTAACGAATACAGAAGTAAATGTATCACTAATTAACGGTAGTGAAATATCAACAAGTGCAGCTGGAATATATTATGTTTTATATGAAGCAACAGTAGATGAAATACCAGTCGCATTTGTTCAAACAGTAGTAGTAGAAGATGTAAATAATACATGTAAATCAGTATCAATTACAGAACAAGGATTATATAGTATAGGAGATACTTATTCTTGTGACCCAGGTGATGGAGTAGAAAGAACATTCTATGTATTAAATTCATCATCAAATACAGTATCATTAATAATGGATAGAAATGTTGGCTCAGTTACATCTTGGAATGAAGCAGGATTCCTATCAAATGGTCCAGAATCAGCATTATCATATCTAAAATTAATTACAAGAGATTGGAAAAATGTAGAAGTATCAATTCCTAAAATGATTGATATTGCAATCGCATCAGGTAATTCTAATTGGCCAACAACTCCAATATCAACAATTCCAGCATGGTTATATGGTAACTTAAATTGCAACGCTAATACATGTAGTGATTTAACAACAGATACAATAAAGTTAACCGCATATTGGACAGATGATGCATACGAAACAAATGCATCAGGTTCTGATCAAGCACGCGTAGTTAGTTATTCTGGTTCAATAATAACATCAAATGCAAGGCAAGTTTCATCAGTAGGAGTAAGACCAGTAATTACAATTTCAAAAAACAAATTATCAAACTAGACTATATTTTAGTCTAGTTTTAATGTATAATTAAATTGGTGATATTTATGTTATATAGTTCAGTTCATAATGATAAAATTAAGGAATTAAAAAAGTTAAAAGAAAAAAAATATAGAGATCAAACAGGTAAATTTATCATAGAAGGTGACCATTTACTTAAAGAGGCAGATAAATTAGGTATTTTAGAATGTGCTTATATTCTAGATGGTAAAGATGTAGATATAAATGCACCTAAAAACTATGTAACAAAAGAAGTTTTAAAATATATAACAGAGTTAGATACACCAACAATGATTGGAGTAGCTAAGAAAGTAACAAAAGATATTATTGGAAGTAGAATAGTAATATTAGATAACATTCAAGATCCAGGTAATTTAGGTACAATAATTAGAAGTGCAGTCGCATTTAATGCAGATACAATAGTATTATCAAATGATACAGTAGATTTATATAATGATAAAGTTTTAAGAGCGACACAAGGAATGATATTTAAAATAAATATAGTAAGAAAAGATATTATCCCTTTTATTAAAAGTATTAAAGAAGATCATCATATTTTTGGTACAAAAGTAAATGGCGGAAATAGTCTAAAAAAGATTGAAAAAAAGAATAAATTTGCTATAATAATGGGTAACGAAGGAAATGGTATGTCTCCTGAGTTAGATGAATTATGTGATTCATTTATTTATATAGATATGAATGAAAATTGTGAAAGTTTAAATGTGGGGGTAGCTACAAGTATTATACTTTATGAATTAGATAAGTAGGTGATATTATGTTTAAATTAGATAGAGTAAGAAGTAATATAGTAACTAAAAGCATTACTGTTGTATCAGCAACTGGCTTAAGCACAATGATACCAATGCATGTTAATGCTTCTAATGTTGGTTCTTATTATCCTACTTACGTATCTTATTTATATGGTGGAGCTGTTTGTTTAGCACTTGGTACAGTAACTATATATGCAATTTGTACTAAAAAAGAACACACTGAAAAACCTCCTAAGACTAGATTAGATGTAGACAATGATAATATTACTGAAAATGCTAAAAAGTATTTTAAAATAGTTAATAAGTAGGTGATATTATGATTAATATTGGTAAAATAGTTAATACACATGGTATTAAAGGTGAGGTTAGAATACTTTCTAGTTTTAGTGATAAAACTATATTCAATCCTGGTAATACTTTATATATAGGTAATGACAATTTAAAAATATCTAGTTATAGAGTTCATAAAAATTATGATATGGTTACATTTGATGGTATAAATGATATCAATGATGTATTAAAATACAAAGGTATGGATGTATTCATTAAAAGAGAAGATATATCTGGATTTATAATAGAAGATTTAATTGGATATGAAGTCTATACAAATAAATTAGTAGGTAAAGTAGAAAGGTTAATATCTAATATTAAATATGTTATTTTAGTATTAGATAATGGTTCTATGATACCTTACATAGATGCATTTATTGATAAAATTGATAATGATAATAAAAAGATATATATAAAAGAAATAGAGGGGTTAATAAATGAAAATTGATATATTAACTTTATTTCCTAATATGTTTGATGGATTCTTAAATGAATCAATCATAAAAAGGGCTATAGAAGATAATAAAGTAACAATTAATGTTCATGATATTAGAAAATATAGTAAAGATAAACATCATAAAGTAGATGATTATGGCTATGGTGGAGGAGCAGGAATGGTATTAATGCCAGAACCGATCTTTGATGCCGTAGATGATATCAAAACTGATGATTCTTATGTTATATTAATGACACCACAAGGTGTTAAATATAACCAAAAAGAAGCAAAGTCTTTATTAAATAAAAAACATATAATCATTATATGTGGACATTACGAAGGCTTTGATGAAAGAATAAGATCCTTAGCTGATATTGAGTATAGTATAGGTGATTATGTTTTAACAGGAGGAGAATTACCAAGTATGGTAATAACTGATTCCGTAGTTAGATTAATAGATGGTGTTATAACAAGTGAGTCACATGAAAATGATTCGTTTGAAGATAACTTACTAGATTATCCAGTATATACTCACCCAGTAGAATTTAGAGGGATGAAGGTTCCAGATGTATTATTATCTGGACATCATGAAAATATTAGATTATGGCGACATAATGAACAAATCAAAAGGACTAAGATTAGAAGACCTGATTTGTTAGATAAGGAAGATTAATATGAATAAACACTATTTGATAATTAAAGACAACAAAATATGTTATATTAAATGTGAGGCTTTAGATGGTTTTGCATTTAAACCAACAAACGGTATCTTCATAGATGACGGGGTTGTTGTCGCAAAAATAATAGTGTTTAAAAAAGAATTCATAGAATTAGTACTTAAAAGAAAAATTAGAAATAAATTAAATATATATTTAACAATGTTATTAGAAGACGCAACTGATGATGATGCATCAGATGATCCAGAATTTGTAAGAGCAGTATTAGATGATGTATCAAGATATAAAGCATTAGTAACTAATAAATATCGTAAATATTTAGAAAAAAGATATTATGAAGTATTACAAACTAAAATAGCAATAATAGAAGAAGAATTAAGAGCTAAATTAGTATATTTATTATATGATAAAGATATAGAAGAAAAACAAGTAGGTAAATCTAGATAGATTACCTACTTTTTTATTTTAAAAAAAGCACTTATATGATATACTAATATATAGAATAGGATGTGTCTTAGATGAAGAAAAAAGGGTTTACATTAATAGAATTATTAGCTGTAATAGTTATATTAGCTATACTAGCTTTCATTTTAATTCCGGTAATACAAGATTTAATAGCAAATGCGAGATATGCTTCAGCAGTTAATTCTGTATTAAATTATGTAAAGGAAGCAAATACACAAGCAGCGTTAGATGTAGGTGGATTTGAAGAATTCTCATTAAATTTATCAGAAGAAAATTCTTTAGAATCAGGCGTTGATGATGAAGAATTGGCTAAAATTAAATACAAAGGTAAAGGGCCTACTTACGTATATTTACACTTTACAGAAGATGGTAAATTAGTATCAGATGGTAAATTCTGTATATGGGGATATTCTATTGACTATGATAAAGATACAGGCGCTACTAGAAGTTATGATGATTACTGTGGTGGCGATACTGAAGTAGCAGATATAATTCCAGATGGTCCAATTTTATGTGATGTATTAAGAAATGATTCATATGATGATAATGATACTTTCAAAATTAATACTATTGAAGATTTAGTATGTATGAGTCAATTAAGTAGTAATGGTAAAACATATGAAGGTAAAACAATATATTTATTAAATGATATAGATTTTAATGAAGATAATTCATATGAAGATCCTAATGGAACTACTTTTGGTGATATAAATGGTAATGGTGAGACAGAAGGATTAAAAACAGAACTAACTACATCTAAAGGGTTTAATCCAATAGGTAGTTCAACTAATCCATTCAAAGGTACATTTGAAGGATACGCTAAAACTATTTCTAATTTAAAAATTAGTAGAAGCCAAAACAATGTTGGATTATTTGGATATAACCAAGGAAAAATTCAAGGACTTACAGTATCATCAACAGTATCAGGTAGTACATATATTGGTGGTGTCGTAGGATACAACAATGGTGGTATAATAAATGAAATAATATATACTGGTTCAGTAGCAGGTAATACAATGGGCGGAATAGTAGGATATTCTTCTGGTGGACAAGTTACAAATGTCTATGTTAAAAATGTTTCAACAGGATCCCCATCATCAGGTAGTGTTCTTATAGGTGGTGTTGCAGGACAAGTTGTTAGTGGAGCAGTAGTAACAGGTGTAGTTGAAAAAGGAACAATGCTAAACAGTAATGGATTAGGAAAAGCAGTAGGTAAAAATTCTAGTGGAACAATTACAGTTTATGTATCAAATCAAGTATCAACACAATCATCAGGTTATGTAAATGAAGGAAATCATGGTTCAGCGTATACATTAAATAATGAAATGTTAAATGCTTACGATAAATTATTAGATACATATATAGGTGGAGATAATGATAATTCAGGTTATTATTTCGATTATGAAAATGATGAAACAGATAACATAGTACTTAGAAGAACAACTAAAAATCCAATTAAACTTACTTTAAAAGGAAAAGGAACAAGTGAAAAGCCATATATTGTAGATAGTTATCAACATTATAAGGAAGCAACAATTTTAGCAGGTAACAAAAATGATGATGACACATATAAAAGTTACAAAATCAAATTTACAAAAGATGTTGATTTTGAAGGTAAGCATTTTTATGCATTAGGTACTAATGGAAATCAATTAACAAGTGATATTGATGGAGATATGCATGAAATATCTAATATAACAATTGGATGTGCTGAAAACTGTGGCATGATATCACAAAATATTGGTAAGACAATCGAAGGTTTAAAAATAAGTAATGTAACTGTACAATCAGGTAATAATAATATAGGTGGTTTAGTTGGTAATAATACTGGAATTATAAAAGGAATTAATATGTATAATATAACAGTTTCAGGTGCTAGCATATTAGGTGGTGTAGTAGGGAATAATACAGGAACTATAAATGAAATTAATTTCAGTGGAACAGTCACAACATCTTCAAACGGAATAAAATATGGTGGCATAGTAGGTTATTCTACAGGTGGTGAAATTAATAGTGCATATGTTAAATATATCGCAACAAATGGCACTTCAGTTGTTAATGGATATATCGGTGGTATAGCAGGTCAAACAGCTAGTGGAACAATTGTAACAGGATTAGTAGAAAAAGGTTCAATGGCAAGTAACAATGGAATGGGTAAAGTATTAGGTAGAGATTCAAATGGAACATTTAATATTTATTCATCAAGTACTCTTAATGTTACAGGAAATGCGGTTATATATGGCCCTGCTGGTACAAATTATAGTTTAACTACTGAAATGTTAAATACATATGATAAAGTATTAGATACATATATAGGTGGAGATAATGATAACTCAGGTTACTATTTCGACTATGATAGTGAAGATAGTGACGATATAGTTGTTAAAAGTATTAAATATGCACCTATAACATTTACATTATCAGGCGCTGGTACAAGTGATAATCCATATATTATAGATAACTATCAACATTATAAAGAAGCATCACTTTTAGCAGGTAATAAAAATGATGATAACACATATAAGAGTTATAAAATTAAAATAACAAATGATATAGATTTCACTGGTAAACATTACTATAGTTTAGGTACAAATGGTAATCAATTAGTAAGTGATATAGATGGAGATATGCATACATTATCTAATGTATCAATTGGCTGCGCAGAAAACTGTGGTTTGATTAGCCAAAACATTGATAAAACTATAGAAGGTATAAATATAAGCAATATAACTTTACGCTCAATAAATAGTAATATTGGTGGTCTAGTTGGTAACAATGCTAGTACAGTAAAAGGAATCAATGCAGATAATATAAATGTAGCAGCATATGCTAATACAGGAGGAATAGTTGGAAACAACACCGGAGCAATAAATGAGGTAACATTTAGTGGAATAGTAGCTGCAACTTCTAACGGAGAAAGATATGCAGGTATAGTAGGATATTCTGATGGCGGTTCAGTAACGAGTGCTTTAGTTAAGAACATTAGAACTGGTGCCGCAGTAACTGGTAGAGAACATATAGGTGGTATTGCCGGACAAGTAGTAAATGGAACAGTAACCGGAGCAGTTGAGCAAGGTTCAATGTTAAACAGTAACGGTTTAGGAAAAGCAGTTGGTAAAGATTCAAGTGGAACAATTACAGTTTACGTATCAAACCAAGTACAAACACAAGCATCAGGTTACACAATTATGGGAAACAACGGTACTGCTTATACATTAGTACCTCCAGTAACAGTAAAACAAAGTGGTATTGAAATAGATTCATTAACTTATTATGACTCAGTTGGAGTATTAGATACAGTAATAGGTGGAGATAATGATAATTCAGGATATTACTTACAATATAACGATGCAGGTGATGGTATCGTAGTTGTTAAAGCAGGAACTGTTAGTATTGTAACACCTAGCCCAAATCCAGGTGAAGGAGAACCTTTAGAAGGTGGTTCAGTTGGAACAAATCCTCCAACATGTGTACTTGAAAGAGTAATATCAAGAGATGCAGGTATTCAACCAGTATTAACATGTACAGATGATGAAGGAGCTCCAACAATAAGAAGTCAATGGAACGTTAATAAAAACGCTACAACAAATCAATTTAGTGATATTGGTATAGTTAAGAATGGTTCAGTAAATGGTAATAGTAAAACAGTAACACCATACTGGTCAACATCAGATCCTATATCAGTACCAACACCAAATACATGTTACTATTTCAGATTCGGTGCGCAAGATGCATCAGGTAACTGGTCATATTATGTAACAAGTAAATGTTATTATGGATTTGGAAGATCTAATGATTAAAGACACATAAAAAATGTGTCTTTTTTAATAAATTTTTCATTTTTTCTTTAACTTATACATAAAAAATAGTATAATTATTATAGAGAGAGTGATTATATGTATCATTTAGTAGGAATTAAAGGAACAGGTATGAGTGCTTTAGCCCAAATCCTATTTGATTTGGGTTACGAAGTACAAGGTAGTGATAAACCAGACCACTTCTTTACTGAAGCACCATTATTAGAAAAAGGAATTAAAATATTTGAGTTTAATGCAGATAATATTAAACCTGATATGATTATTATTCAAGGTAATGCATTTAGAGATGATAACCCTGAAATAGTAAAAGCACATGAATTAGGATTAAAAATATATTCATATCAAGATATGTTAGGTAGATTATCACGTATGTTTAAAACTATCACAGTAGCAGGATGTCATGGTAAAACTACTACAACATCTTTATTACATCATGTTTTAGCTAATATAAAAGGATGTAATGCATTAATAGGTGATGGAACTGGTAATGCATCTAAAGAAAATGAATATTTTGCATTAGAAGCATGTGAATATAAAAGACATTTCTTAAACTATACACCATATTATGCAATAATAACTAATATTGAATTAGATCATATTGATTATTATAAAGATATAGATGATATAGTAGATGCTTATAGAAGCTACGCTAATCTAGCTACTAATATGGTAATCGCGTGTGGTGATGATCCATATACACATTACTTACAACCAGATAAACCAATATTCTTCTATGGACTTTCTGATGACAATGATATCATTGCAAAAGACGTAGAGTATAGAGATGATGGAACAAGTTTTGATGTATTTGTAGAAGATAATTACTATGGACATTTTGATATACCTTTATATGGTAAACATATGCTACTAAATACTTTAGCGGTTATAGGTATTTGTTACTATGAAAGATTAGAAGCAAAAGATGTAGCTAAATATTTAAAAACATTTGAAGGCGCTAAAAGAAGATTTAAAGAAAATATAATAGATGATATAGTTACCATAGATGATTATGCACATCATCCAACAGAAGTAAAAGTAACTATAAAAGGTGCTAGACAAAAATATCCAAATAAAAAGATAATTGCAATATTAAAAACACATACTTTATCTAGAACACAAGCCTTCGCACAAGAATTTGCAGATGCATTAAATTTAGCTGATAAATCATATATTATGGATATCGGTGTAGATAGATTTGAAGAAGGTTATGATGGTGTTACTTATAAAGTAATATTAGATAAACTTAAAAATGGTGAATATATGTCTTTAGATAAAGTAGATGAATTACTAAAATATAAAGATGCAGTCTTAATATTCATGAGTAGTAAAGATATATATATTTTAAAAGATGAATATGAAAAAAGATTGAAAGAGAAAAAAGGTATTAAATAATACCTTTTTTGTTATATGATTTAAACATGAGATTGATCCCCAGCCGTCTTGGGTTAGGTGGCTAATTTTTTATGAAATTAATTTGATTTTATAAATGATTTATGTTAATATTATACATAGAAAGAGGTCGTCCTCGGCCATTAAGGCTTTATAGCTGGCTGGGGGGGAACCTCTTTTTTTCTTTCATATATAGTGATAACCTTATTATGCTTTTTAATTATGATTTTATCAATCCAATTTCTGTTTTCTGAATTATATATATTATTGATTTGTTTCATTACTTCTTCGTTTGTAAGAGGATTATTAGATATATCAAAAATAAAATTTTTCGATTGTCTTTTATAATTATTTAATCTATTATCAAAAGTTCTTTTGCCAGAAGATATAACTTCTTTTAAATCCCAGTATTCACCTTTCCAAAAATAATCAGCAGTTTTAATGCCGAATGGATAATTAACTCTTGGTTTCATATATAAAGTTTCACCAAATGTTTTAACTAACCATTTAGCTACATCTAATTCTTTTTTAGAATAGTTTAATTGAACTTTCTTACTACCATCAACAATATAAACTGTATTATTTGAAATATAGTAATAGCTATCTAATACTTCACCATGATTTGCTTTATTGTTTAACCATTCATCAGTAACATCAATATAATTAGTTTTTTCTAAAGTATGTGTCATAAATAAAATTCCTTTCTATTTACAACACACTGCATACTAATTATATACCATGTGACAGAATAGGACAATCTATAACATGAATTTTCAATGTTAATAATTCACATTTCCTTGATTTTACAAGGCTAATATAGTATAATGAATATGTTTGATAGAGGGTGTATTTATGTACTTGAAGGAAATTAGGGCCCAAGGATTTAAATCCTTTGCCGATAAGACAATAATAAAACTTGATAAAAACATTACCGGTATAGTAGGACCTAATGGTTCAGGTAAGAGTAATGTAGTAGATGCGGTTAGATGGGTACTAGGTGAACAATCAGTTAAATCACTTCGTGGATCTGATTCTATGACTGATGTTATTTTTGGTGGCTCTAAATCAAGAAAAGCATTAAATGTCGCATCAGTTACACTAGTATTTGATAACGCTGATCATTACCTACCTCTAGATTTTGATGAAGTAGCGGTAAGAAGAAGAGTTTATATTGATGGTACAAATGAATACTTTATTAATGAAGAAAAAGTAAGATTAAAAGATGTACAAAACTTATTTATGGATAGTGGTATTGGTAAAGATAGTTTCAATATTATTTCACAAGGTAAAGTAGAATCTATCTTATCAGATAAACCAGAAGATAGAAGAGTAATTTTTGAAGAAGCAGCCGGTGTATTAAAGTATAAGAAAAGAAAAATAGATGCGATTAAAAAATTAGAAAAAACACAAAACAATATTGATAGAGTTAGTGATGTTATTAAAGAATTAGAAACTCAAGTAGAACCATTAAAAGAATCAAGAGAAAAAACATTAAAATTCAATGAATTAAATGGTGAATTAGAAAGTATAGAAGTATCTTTAATAACAAATGATATAACTACAATTAATTATGAATATCAAGATTCAAAAGCTAAAGTAGAAATACTTAAAAATGAATTATTAGAAATAACTACTACTAATTCAAATAATGAAGCTATTATTGAAGATTATAAATTAAAAATATCTAAACTAGATGAAAGTATAAAAACTACACAAAACGAATTATTAGAAATAACAAGTGAAGTAGAAAAATTAAATAGTAAGAAAACATTAGTATTAGAAAGAGAAAAATATAATGTTGAAGATTCTAAATTACATGATAATATCGTTAATTTAAAAGAAACATTATTAAAAAATGAAAATATATTAAAAGAAATAGAAAGAGATATATTAGATAACCATAACAAAGTAAAAGATTATGATTCTAAGATATCTGATTATAATACTATAATTAATAGATTAAAAACTGAAAACAACAAATTAGAAAATGAATTATCTATATATGTTAAAGATGAAAATAAACTTAAAAATAGAATTATTTCATTAGAAGAAGATATTGATAATAACGATTCATTACCATATTCAGTTAAGAGTGTATTAAACAATCCAAAATTAACTGGTATATATAATGTTATAGGTTCATTAATAGATGTACCAAATGAATTTTCTAACGCCATATCAGTCGCATTAGGAACTTCATCTTCATTTATCGTAGTAGAAAATGAATTAAGAGCTAAAGAAGCAATTGATTATTTAAAAAATAATAATATCGGAAGAGCTACATTCTTCCCGTTAAATATTATTAAATCAAAAAATATAGATGATGAAACATTATCAATGATTAAGAATATACCTGGTTATATAGGTATTGCGTCTGATCTAATTAGTTATGATCCAAGATTTAAAAACATTATATTAAATCAATTAGGTAATATTATAGTAGTAGATAATATTGATAATGCTAATAATATGGCTAAAAAGATTAATCATAGATACCGTATAGTATCATTAGAAGGTGACTTAGTTAACGTAGGTGGTTCTATCACAGGTGGTAAACTTAAAGTACGTAATATTATCAGTGATAAATTTGAATTAGATAAAGCTAAGAAAGAATTAAATGTAATTGTAGATAAAATAAAAACATTAGAAGAAAATATCAATACTATCAGTAATGATATTAAAGAAAATGAAGATAAATTATATTTAGTTAATAAAGATAAAATAGATGTAACAACTTACTTAGCTACAATAACTAAGACATATGATGAAGTTAAGAATAATATTGAAGAAATTAAATCTAATATAGATGGTACAAATAATATGATTAATAATTCATTATCTGAAGAAGAAAATAAGATAATGGATGAATACTATAAAGCATTAAATAAGAAAGATGAAATCCTACATAGAAGTGAAAAACTATCTAGTGATAGGGCTAGTTTAAATGATGCTTTAGTAGAATTTGAATATAATTTAAAGAAAGAAAATACATTATATAACACTAAGAATGAAGAATTACATAACTTAGAAATAAGTGTTAATAGAATGGATGTTAAATTAGATAACTTATTAAATACATTAAATGAAACATATAATATGACATATGAAAAAGCAGCTTCTATCTATAGATTAGAAATGGATATAGATAAAGCAAGAACAAAAGTATCTAGTTTAAAGAAACAAATAAAAGAATTAGGACCAATTAATCCTGATGCACCAAGAGAATATGAAGAAGTATCAAAAAGATATGAATTCTTATTAAAACAAAGAGATGATTTAGTAAATGCATCTAATATGTTACTTGATATTATAAGTGAAATGGATAATGTTATGAAAAAAGAATTCATGAAAACATTTGAAATAATTAAAGATGAATTCAGTAAAACATTTAAAGAATTATTCAAAGGTGGTAAAGCATTACTTAAACTTACAGATGAATCTAACGTATTAGAAACAGGTATTGAAATAGAAGCTATGCCTCCTGGTAAAACTTTAAAGAATATTTCTTTATTATCAGGTGGAGAAAAGACTTTCACTGCAATTTCATTATTATTCGCGATAGTTAAAACAAGAACAATGCCATTCTGTATACTAGATGAAGTAGAAGCAGCATTAGACGAAGCTAATGTCGCGGGATTTGGTGAATACATTACTAACTTAAAGAGTAAGACACAATTTATAATAATTACACATAAGAAAAAAACAATGGAATACGCAGATTACTTGTATGGTATAACAATGCAAGAATCAGGTGTATCTAAATTAGTTAGTGTTAAATTAGAAGATATTAAAAAATAATATCTTCTTTTAATTTGACTTATTACATAAATATGATAGAATATTTACCTGTTGAAGGGGGTAATAATATGTTAGAAAAAGAGTTTATAGATTTTGGTTATACTAAAGAGGAATATGAATTTGTTTGTAATTATCATCAAGTTAGTAAAATAAAAAAAACAACACTGCTTGAAAAATTTAGAGAAATGAATAAGTTTTTTCTTGAAGTAGGATATACGAAAGAAGATATAATTAAGATGTGTAAATCATATCCACCATTATATTGTTTTAGAATAGAAAACTTAAACCAAAAGATAAAAGATATTATGTCTTTAGGTTACACTGAAGAAGAAACTTTAAAAATGATAAAACGATATCCAAGATTCTTTAGTATAAGTATTGAAAATATTCGCGGAAGAATAAAAGATATTATGTCATTAGGTTATACAAAAGCAAACGTTGTAAGAATAGCAAAGTCATATCTACAAATATATAGTTTAAATATAGAAACTATACGCAAAAGAATAGAAGATATAATGTCTTTAGGATATACAAAAGAACAAGTATTAAAAATGACAGTATTGTATCCACAACTATATAGTTTGAATATAGAGCAAATGAAACAAAAGATGGAAGAAATTATGTCATTGGGATATACAAAAGAACAAGTATTAAAAATGACAATGTCATTACCAGCTTTATATGGATTAAATATAGAAACAATTAGAAAAAAGATAGAGTTTTATGATGCAATTGATATACATAAACATGCTATTACTAATCCAAGAAACCTTATGCAAAGTGTCGCACTTTCTTATGCAAGATATAAATTTTATTCATTAAGAGGTGTTGATATTACTATAGATAATTGTGAAAAGTTATTTGATGGTAATGCTACATTTGAACGTGTATATGGAATAACCAAAGAAAAATTAATAGAACTATATAATTATGATCAATACTTAGAAGAAAATGAAGTATTAAATGATACTATCACTAATATGGAAGTGTATAATACAGTTCTAACAAAAAGAGCTAACTTTGCGTTAAAATGTGTAAAAGTAAAAGGATTTAACGAAATAGATTCTATAGAAACTCAAAAAGAAATAGAAAAAATAATGATGAAAAAAATGGGTATCTAAAATTTCTATATAAATATGATAGAATAATAGTCAATCAAAGAGGGGAATATTATGGCGATATTAGAATTAAGTGAAAAATTAATTAAAGACACTAAATATTACATGGCTAGTAGTAATTATGCCCAAACATTAAAAAAATATGGTATCAAAACAGTAGACCAAATACTAGATAAAAAAACAATGTATCCAATAATTGGAAAAATTTGTAATTTAGAAAATAAAACTGAATTAGTTGGTTTGATTAAATTATTGGAACATGAATACTTAGAAATACCATTAGAAAACAATGATATGCTAGAAAGAACAATTCTTGACTTTACATTTGTAGATAATAATATGGTATTCCATTTAGAAAATAAAGAAAATAATAATAAAGATACATTTACAAGCGATGAACTTTTTAAAGATATTATTATAGGAATATCTAATCCTGGATTAATGATTGAGTCTGTCGTTAGACAAGATAAAGAAATTCAAGCAAAAATACGTATGACAAAACCAACGGTAGTTGATTTATTAAAAATGGTAATACAAAGTAACATATTTACTAATCAACTTAGATGTAGACAAGTAAAAGTAATAGAATCCATAATAAAAACTAATATAGAATCATATGAAAATAAAAATATAAACAATAATAAAGAATGCATAACTATTGGTAATAAGTCAATTGATATATTAAGAAAACAATTAACTAGATTAATAAAGATGTCAGAAAAGTTAGATGCAGAAATAAAAACAGTAAAAGACCAAATAAAAGAATTAGAAGAAAAAGAAAACAAAGGAAGTGTTAGATAATAACACTTCTTTTTATTTACTTTATTAAAAATAAATGATAAGATATTTATATAGAATAGAGGGTATATTTATGACATTAAGTAATTTAGTAATGATAGATTTTAGTTCTGATGTAATGATCTTTTTCTTTCATATTGTAGTTGCTTTTGCTTTATCATTTTTAGTAGGATTAGAAAGACAATGGAGAAGAAGAAGTATTGGTCTTCGTATGGCTGTATTAGTATGCTTAGGTTCACTTATGTTTACTCATGCATCATTATCATTAGTATCAGGAGATATAGGTAGAATTGCATCTCAAATAGTATCAGGTATCGGTTTTCTAGGTGCAGGTATAATTATTCAAGATGATAAGAAAAATATAACAGGACTTAACACAGCATCAACTATTTGGTGTAGTGCTGCAATAGGTATGTTATGTGCACAAGGTCTAATAGTAGAAGCAACATTAGGTACAATGTTTATACTACTTTCAAATGTATTACTTAGAAGTATCGCTATGAATATTGCTAAAATAGAACCAACAGAAAATGGTTATCATGCATATTCAATTAAAGTAGCGTGTAAAACAAAGAATATGGCTAGTGTAAGAAATTCTTTAGTTAACTTTTGTGAATCAGAACATATATTTGTTGAAAATATAGATTTAGTAGAAAAGAAAGCAAGTGAATGTACAATTATACTAATAGTAAGAGTACCAAGTAAAAAATTAGATTTTATGGAACATTTAATGAATAATTTAACATTAAATGATGATATTATTTCAATAGGTTGGAAAAAACAAGATGAAAAAGAAAGTGATTAATATCACTTTTTTTGATATAATTTAAGTAGGGTGATATTATGGATAAGCTAATAGATGAATTTATAGATTATTTAGATGTTGAAAGAAATTATTCATATTATACTTGTGTTAATTATAGAGATGATTTAGATAAATATAAGTCATTTCTAGAAAGTGAAGGTATAAAACTTAAAGATGCTGATTACGGTATTATAAGAGGTTTTATATCATATTTATATAATAAAAAAGAATCTACAAAATCAATAACTAGAAATATAAGTAGTTTAAGAAGCTTTTATAAATACTTAGTAAGAAATAATAAGATTAAAAATAATCCAATGTTATTAATATCTAATCCAAAACAAGCTAAAACATTACCACATTATCTAACATATGAAGAAGTAGAAGAGTTACTAAGAGTAACTGATAAAGATACATTATATGATATAAGAGATAATTTAATTATTGAACTATTATATTCTACAGGTATTCGTGTAGGTGAATTAGTAAATATTAAAGTAAAAGATATTAATATGTTTGATGAAAGTATTAAAGTATTTGGTAAAGGATCAAAAGAAAGAATAGTATATTTTGGTAAACCTTGTAAAGAAAAACTAAAGAAGTATTTAAATATTAGAAATAGTAATAATGAATACTTATTAATCAATAAAAGAGGTAGTAAATTATCAGATAGAGGAGTAAGAAAAATATTTGAAGATATCATTAGATTAAATCATTTAGATATCAAATTTACACCCCATACATTAAGACATTCATTTGCTACTCATATGTTAGATGATGGTGCAGATGTAAGAACAGTACAAGAGCTATTAGGACACTCTTCAGTAGAGACAACAGGTATTTATACCCATGTATCAAATGAACATTTAAGAAGAGTATATTTAAATAGTCATCCAAGAGGTAAGTAATTACCTCTTTTTCTTTTAAAATAGTGTAAAAAAGTAGTTAAAAATCGTGTTTTTTCTTGAAACTGACTATTAGGTGTGTTATACTTGAATAGTTGGAGGAGAATAGTTATGACAAAATATGTATATTTATTTACAGAAGGTAATGCAAATATGCGTGAACTTCTAGGTGGTAAAGGTGCTAACTTAGCTGAAATGACTAATATTGGTTTACCTGTTCCACAAGGTTTTACTATCACAACTGAAGCATGTACAAAATACTATGAAGATGGTAGAGAAATCAATGATGAAATCCAAAGTCAAATTAACGAATATATCGTTAAAATGGAAGAAATCACTGGTAAAAAATTCGGTGATAAAGAAAATCCATTATTAGTATCAGTTAGATCTGGTGCAAGAGCATCTATGCCTGGTATGATGGATACAATTTTAAACTTAGGTTTAAACGAAGAAGTTGTTGAAACATTAGCAGCAAAATCAGGTAATGT
>ODAI010330818.1_pt1 | contig 21375 bp, 16 predicted proteins | sample 1539321 | NCBI WGS metagenome assembly ODAI01 (sample SAMN02144231, study PRJEB22623) | gut metagenome | biome: sheep rumen | host: Ovis aries | place: New Zealand | reverse complement strand
TCGTCAAACCAGGCGCGGTCGAGCACGAAGTCGGAAAGCTGGGGGTTGGAGGTACGCGCAAGGATCTCGCGCGCCTCGGCGAGCGCTGTGCCGAGCTTGCCGGGCAGTGCGCTGTAGTGCTCTTCGAGATAGGCCTCTTTCAAAGCATTGCTCTTGACACGGCCGCACTCGGAGAGGAGATAGTCGCCGTCGGTACCCTTGGCCTCGGCCTTGAGCACGACCTTGGCGTTGTGGTAGTCATACTGGATACGGAAGAAGTCGACCAGTGCGCGGTTGGGGCAGCGCTGCGTGAGATCGTCGAACACCTCGCTGCGGTGCCGCGCGAGCGCTTCGTCGATCTCCTTGGCACTCATGCGGGACATATCCTCATAACCGCAGTCGGTCAGGAGCTTGGCGCTGTCGGCAAATTCCGGGGCTTCGAGCATACGCTCGGCCTTCTCGCGCGAGAGCATGCGGGTCTCTCTGGCGCGCAGGGCCGCCGATATGTACAGATAGTCTTCTTTTTTCATTGCTTTTGCCAAATTCAGCCCTCCTGATGTCGCCATCATGCAAACAGCACGTCAGAGAGCTCCGCGGCCATTTCGTCGCGGCAGAGGTCGACCAGCAGCTCGGTGCTGCAGTTGGCCTCGATATTGCCGCGGCGCAGCAGCAGTCCGCCGGCGATGTCGGCCGTGTCGGCGCTCAGCGTCAGCTTCGCGGTGCGGCCCTCGGCTTTGAGCGCGGCGTTCGCGGCCTCGACCGCCTTTGTGCCGACGGCGGCGCGGTCCTTCGTATTGAGGACCAGCTCCTCCTCACCGGTGACGGAGGCTGCGGCGGCGAGCTTTGCGAGGAAGGCGACATAGTCACTCTCGGGCATCTCGCCGAGCTTGCGGAGCGCGAGAGCAAAGCTCTCGGACACCTTTTGCTGCTTGAGCGCGAGCATCGACTTGCGCTGTTCCATCTCGTCGATGCGCTTCATGCTGTCGACGCGGTCCTCGCAGGCCTTGACGCCGGCGCGCAGGCGGGTGTTGTAGCTGTTTTTGGCCTTGTTTTCAAAATCCTCGCGGATGGACGCGCACTTTTGTTCGGCCTGAGCGATGATCGCGTCGGCTTGTGCCTGGGCGTCAGAGCGGATGTGCGCGATGATTTTTTCAGTGCCTTTCATTTGCCGCTCCTGTCCGCATCAGCCGATGGCGATGGAGTTGAGCATCAGGAAGGAGGCCAGCAGGCAGAGGATGGCGTAGAATTCGACGACGATGCACATGATCATGCCTTTGGACCAGTCGTCGGGCTTCTTGGCGAGGATGTTGATGGAGGCCGCGGCGACCTTGCCCTGGGCGATGGCGGAGAGCAGACCGCCGAGACCGATGGGCAGGCAGGCCGCGAGGATCTCCATGCCCTGGGCGACCGAGAGAGCGCCGGCCGCGCCGGAGATCTTCTGGAAGGCCAGGAAGAAGATAACGAAACCATAGAGGCCCTGGGTGCCGGGGATGACCTGCAGGATCATGACCTTACCGGACTTGCTGGGGTCCTCGGAGACGAGGCCGGCGCCGGCTTCACCGGTCAGGCCCGTGCCCTTGGCCGAGCCGATGCACGCGAGGGCGGCGGCGAGCGTCGCGCCGAGCAGAGCGAATGCGTTTCCACCGATTGCATTCAGAAATTCCATTTTTGATTTCCTCCTAAAAATTTTTATTACATACCGTATTAATTCAATGGGGTCAGTTCCCCCCAAAAGGGAAGGCTTTAATCCTTGGCTTTCACATAGGTCTGGCTGTAGGTCAGCGGACGGAAGGGCCGGCCGCCGTCGACATAGAACTTGCCGAAGAATTCGAGGCACTGCAGACGCAAATCGTGCACATAGCAGCCCAGCAGGTTCAGCGCGAAGTTCATCGCGTGGCCCAGCAGGAAGATCACGGCAAAGGCGAGACCCGTCCATATGTTCAGCCCGCTCGATTCCGCAGGCATGATGGCGACGGTATTGAACACCTTGCCGACGACGCCTCCGGCCAGCATCAGCGCCATGATACGCGAGTAGCTCAGCACGTCGCCAAACCATCCGGTCGCCGTGTTGTAGATGCATCCGAAGGCCGCCGTGATCTTGCCGAAGCCCTTGGCGTTCCGCCCCGAGCCGAGGAGCAGCAGCACCGTGCCGATGATCAGCACGCCAAGCCCGATCTGTCCGGGGAAGCCCCTGACGATCATAGACAGCGCAAAGAGGATGATGCCCAGTAGCATGATCCAGAGACTCCCCTCTTCGAAGAAGGCGCCCGCCTTGTCGCCGGCCTTCCACTTCTGTGCAAAGGAAACGGCCATGCCGGTGTTCAGATGCAGCACGCCCAGCACCATCGAGCCGTAGAGCACCATGGTGCTGTCGGTCTCGGGTGAGAAGAGATGCCAGAGATGGAAGTTTGCCGCGGGGTTCACCAGATTGACGATCTTCTCGAGCGAGTCGGAGAAGAAGCCGCCGGTCAGCACGCCCATTGCAAAGGTGGAGATGCCGCCGTAGAGCACCAGCTGCCAGGTGGCCAGGGCGCCGCCCTCGGGCCTGACCTTTAATAAATAGACGATCGCCGCGAGGATCATCAGGATGCCGTAGCCCATGTCGGCCATCATCAGCCCGAAGAACAGGATGAAGAACGGGGCCATCAAGGGGTTTGGGTCCACGGTGCCGTACTGCGGCAGCGCGTACATGTTCGTCACCATGTTCATGCTGTTGGTGAATGCGTTGTTTTTTAGCTGCACCGGCACCTCGGGGTATTCGTCCTCGGCCGGCTCCTCGCACTCCCAGGCGCAGTCAAAGCGCTCAAAGACCTGTGCAAGCTCCTCCTCGCGCTCGGCGGGCATCCAGCCCTGCAATATGACGACCGACTCGGTGCCGCAGAGCTTGTCCTGCGCCTCGCACAGCGCAAGCTGCGTCCCGGCCGCGTCCGAGGCCTGTTTGAGCGCCGCGCGGTGAGAGGCGAGCTCCACGATCGTCTGCTCGCAGTTCTTTCTCTCCGCGGCCAGTTCCTCGAGTTCGCGCTCCATACGGTCGATGTTTTGCTGGGCCGTACCGGTCAGACCGTTCGGGCTGAAGGCCGAAAAGCCGAAAGGCCGCAGGGCCTCGAGCGCGTCTGCGAGCTGTTCCTTCATGGCGACGAGCAGCAGATAGCGCTGCCCCTTGTCGCTCGAAATCTCGAAGAGCTCGGCCTCGTCGGAGGCGTCGGCGAGTGCTTCCTGCGCCTTGAGAAGCTCGGTGCGCAGCGGCACGGTGCCCAGCTGCACGGCGCAGCGCTCGGTGCCCGCGGTCTCGAGCGGCAGCTCGAGCCCCTTCCAGGGCTGCAGGCTGGCAATCGCCGATTTCAGGCGGCTCTCCTCGGTCTGCGCGCGGCGGATCGCGTCGTTTTGCTGCAGGATCTGCCCGGCCACAGGGAGCTCGGTTTTGATCAGCTCCTCCGTCAGAAGGCTCTCGCCGCTGGCCGTAGGCTTTGGCGCGAGCAGCTTGCCCTTTGCCGGGGCATAGCGGCCCAGCACCGTGAGGGCGTTCTGCAGATCCTGCTGGCGGCTGCGCCAGGTCATCTGCCGGCTGCTCTCGCGTTTGAGCGACGCGCCCAGCGCCTCATCCGAGAGCGCTTCGGGCTCGGAAATCTCCACACAGCCATGGCGGAGCAGCTCGCGCAGCAACTCCTCCTTGTCGGAGCGGACAGCCATCAGCCGAAGCTTTTTCATTTTTACAATGGCCATCTCAGTTTTTCACAATCCTTTCCACCACGAGAGACGCGGCCTTCTTCAGCCGCTCATCGGCCCTGGAGCAAAGCTCTTTCTTTTCCTTATCGAGCTTTTTCGCCGCCGCGTCCGCATCGCGCTTTGCTTTTTCCTCCGCCTGACGGCGGAGCTCCGCGAGCTCACTGTCGGCCTTGGCATTGGCCGCCTCGACTGCCGCCTTCCCGGCGCTCTCAGCCTCGGCAATCAGCTGTCTGGCCCGGCTCTCCGCCTGGGCTACGGCGGTTTTTGCCTCGGCTTCCGCCTGCGTAATGCCTGTAATCGCTTCAAATGACATTGGCACACCCCCTCTGTCTTACATATACAAATATTGAAAATCTGCCGCTACCCGTCGGTTCTGGAGCGAGGGCAGACTCAACTTTTATATAATAAACCAAATGTTTGCGGTTTTCAAGAGAAAACCTGTTGTTTGGGCCGGGAATCACAGGGGCAATTCGTCGGATTTGCCCAAAAGCCGGAATCACTTCAACATCTGCAATTTCCTGTTGCCAAATCCGCCCCACATAGTGTATAATACGTAAAGATTAGCCACATGCAGTCTTAATGAATTAAGAATATACTTTTCAGAGAGGAAGCAACACATGAGCTACGAAACAAAAAACATCCGTAACATCGCCCTCCTGGGCCACGGCAACACCGGCAAGACCAGCCTGACCGAGAGCATGCTCTACGTCACCGGCGCCATCGACCGTCTGGGCAAGGTAGCTGACGGCAACACCGTCTGCGACTATGATGCCGAAGAGATCGCCCGCCAGATCACCATCTCCACGGCTATCGCGCCTGTGGAGTTCAACGGCCACAAGATCAACGTGCTCGACTGCCCCGGCTACTTCGACTTTGTCGGCGAGGTGCTCTACGCCCTGCGCGCGGTCGAGGCCGGCGTAATCACCGTCTCCGCCAAGGACACGGCCGAGTCCGTCGCCGTCGGCGCCCAGCGCAGCTGGAACTATCTGAAGGCCGCCAACCTGCCCGTGATGTTCTCGATCACCAAGTGCCGCGAGGAGCACGGCGACTACACCAAGGCTCTCAACACGCTGAAGGACAAGTACGGCAGCAGCATCTGCCCCGTCACGATCCCCAAGTCCGACGGCACCGGCGTCATTGACCTGGTGCATAACGTGGCCTATACCACCCGTGGCAACAAGGTCGAGAAGGGCGCTGTCCCCGCCGCCGACGCCGACACCGTGGAAGAGCTGCGCGCCGAGCTGATGGAGGCCGCCGCCGGCGCCACCGAAGAGCTGATGGAGAAGTTCTTTGAGACCATGGAGCTCGACGAGGCCGATATCGTTGAAGGTCTGAAGATCGGTGTCAAGGAGCGCAGCGTCGTTCCCGTCTACGCCACCGACGGTATGACCAACATGGGCACCGCCGCCATGCTGCAGGGCATTCTGGACTATGTCCCCGCTCCTGAGGACAAGAGCGGCGACACCACGCTCGGCTTTGTGTTCAAGACCATCTCCGATAAGTTCGGCAAGTACAGCTTTGTCAAGGTCCTCGCCGGCAAGGTCAACGGCGGCATGAGCCTGCACAACGTCCGCGCCTCCAGCACCGACAAGCTGGGCCGCCTGTACACCTTCACCGGCAAGAAGACCGCCGAGGTCACCGAGGCCGTCTGCGGCGACATCGTGGCCATCGGCAAAATGGACTGGAAAACCGGCGACGTGGTCGTCGATTCCAAGGAAGATGTGACGCTGCCCGCCGTTGTGCTGCCCGAGCCCAACTACAGCCAGGCCATCGCCCCCAAGACCAAGGGCCAGGACGACAAGGTTGCCGCCGGTCTTGCCAAGCTCGGCGAAGAAGACGTCTCCTTCACGCTGGTCAACAACGCCGAGACGCATCAGATGGTGCTCTCCTGCCAGGGCGACATCCAGATGGCCGTTCTGTGCACCAAGCTCAAGAGCAACTTCGGCGTCGATACCGAGCTCAAGAGCGCCCGCGTCGCCTACCGCGAGAAGATCAAGGGCAAGGTCGAGGCCCACGGCCGCCACAAGAAGCAGTCCGGCGGCTCCGGTCAGTTCGGTGACGTGTGGATCCGCTTCGAGCCCCAGGAGGAGAGCGACGATATGATCTTCGCCGAAGAGGTCTTCGGCGGCGCCGTTCCGAAAAACTTCTTCCCCTCTGTCGAAAAGGGTCTGCGCAACGCCGTGCAGAAGGGCGTGCTCGCCGGCTATCCGCTGGTCGGATTGAAGGCTACGCTGTATGACGGCTCCTACCACCCCGTCGACTCGAACGATATGGCCTTCCAGACGGCTGCCCGTCTCGCCTACCAGGACGGCATCCCCAAGGCCCGTCCCACGATCCTCGAGCCGATCGGCAAGCTCTTCGTCACGATCCCCGATGAGTACCAGGGCGCCATCATCGGCGACATCAACTCCAAGCGCCGCGGCACGATGATGGGCTCGATGCCCGCCGAGGACGGCATGACCACGATCGAGGCCGACGTCCCGATGGCCGAGATGAGCACCTACACGATCGACCTGCGCTCGATGACGCAGGGCGCCGGCTCCTTCACCTGCAAGTTTGACCGCTATGAGGAAGCTCCCGGCAACGTGCAGCAGAAGGTCATCGAAGAGTCCAAGGCCGAAGAGGAATAAGACAAATACGGTTGATACCGTAGGGGCCGACGCCCCCGGCGGCCCGCGCGGTATCGTCTGATTTCATGCAGTAATCCCCGGCGAACACGTATACTTGTGCGTATTTGCCGGGGATTTGTACAGTTATTGACATCTCTTTCCCGGGCCGCCGGGGGCGTCGGCCCCTACATGTGGGCGGCTGCGGCGGGGGCAAGTCAAGTACCATGGTTTTTAAGGATCTGATTTCATGCGCAACCGTGCATTAAAAGACATGATTTGGGCCGCCTGCATCGCGATCGCGCTGGCGGCCGTGTTCGTCGGCTTTGTGCTGGAGGCCGTGGGCCACTACTACGGCGACAAAAGCCGCCCGGTGATGGACCTTGGGCACAGCGTCAGCGCGCCGAAGGCCGAGGTCCGGCAGTCCGGCATGACCGCCGACGGCACGGTGCACCGTCTGCAGCAGAGCGCCGACGCCGGGCAGGTCTATCTCGATTCGCTGGTGTACCTGTGTGACGCGAGCTTTATCCCCCTGCGCTCCTCGGGTCTGACCGCGGGCCAGGTCTGGGGCAGTGAGTCCGGTTCGCTGCCGATGAACAAGCTCGACCTGTGGACGATCACCTTCCCCGCTGACAACTCTCAGCGCAGCCCCGGCCAGGCCTGCATGCTCTCCCAGCCGAAAACGCTGGTGCTGTGCATCGGCAGCGAGGGGCTGGACGGTCTGAACGAAGAGAGCTTTGTGCAGTACTACGAGGCGCTGATCGAAGACATCCACAGCTACAGCCCCGGCACCGTCATGATCTGCTGCCCCGTCGCCTCGGTGGCCCCGGGCTACACCGGGCTGGACAACATGAGCGGCACCCGCGCCGTTGAGATCAACAGCTGGATCGCGCGCGTCTGCCGCGAAACCGGCGCCTGGTATGCCGATCTGACGAGCGTATTGAACGACGGCGGTTACCTGCGCCCCGAGTTTGCCGAGCCGGACGGCCGCACGCTCAACGCCGCCGGACTCAACGCCATGCTCAACTATCTGCGCATCCACGCTCTTTCTTCAAACTGACATTTTCGCCTGTTAAAATTTCGTCTATTTACCCAATTTCCTGCCGTCACTTTCTCTTTATTGCCGAAACTGTGAAAAGTTCACAAAAGCATCTGTATTTTTTTGAAAGATATGGTATAATAGATTCAGCGACAGGGCGGAGGCTTGTCTCCCATGCGGGGAAACTCCGCTATGCTACAGAAAGGAGCAGGCACTATGAAATTCACGTTTACCGAAAAGAAGATGGATTCCTCCGATCTGCTGCGCGCCTATGCGGAAAAAAAGGTCAGCAAGCTGGACCGTTACTTCAAGCGCGAAGTCGAGGCTCAGGTGACCTTCAGCATCGAGCGCGGCCGTTACCGGGCCGAGATCACGATTCGCGACGGCGGCTTCTTCTACCGCGCCAGCGAGCTGACGCAGGACATGTACGCCTCGGTGGATTCGGCGGTCGCCGCCATCGAACGGCAGCTGCGCCGGAACAAGACCCGTCTTGAAAAGCGCTTGCGCGAGGGTGCGCTGGACCAGCGTGACGCCGTGCCCGAATTTGCCGCCTCGGCCGCCGAGGAGGAAGAGGATGGCACCTACGAGGTCGTCCGCACCAAGCACTTTGCCTATCAGACCATGTCCGTGGACGAAGCGATCCTGCAGATGAATCTGCTGGACCACACCTTCTTCGTGTTCCGCAATGCGGACGACGACGGCCTTGTCTCGGTCGTCTACCGCCGCGAGCAGGGCGGCTACGGTCTGATCATCGACGCCGGCAAATAATACCGCTTCCCTATCGAAGCTTTCAGGCGGGGCCAAAAGCCCCGCATTTTTTGTGCATTTTCCGGCTTTTGACCGTGGATCGCGCCTTGATTTATCCTCCTTGATCTGTTATACTTTGCTATCTGCAGGGTGGTGATTTTTCATGGCAGAACAGCCGATCACGGAAACAAAAGAAAAGAAAAAATGGTACAGAATATATCGCGTCATACGGTTTTTCGTGTGGCTGTTCTATCCGAAGCTGAAGCCCGAGGGCACCGAAAATCTTCCCGACGAGCCCTGCGTGATCGTGGGCAACCACACACAGATGAACGGCCCCATCATCGGTGAGCTCTACGGCCCGGGCAAGCATGCCATCTGGTGCGCCGGAGAGATGATGCACTGGGACGAGGTGGCCGCGTACGCCTTCCGGGATTTCTGGTCGCAGAAGCCCGCCTGGACCCACCCCTTCTACCGGCTGCTCGCCAGGCTGATCACGCCGCTCTCGGTCGTGATCTTCAACAACGCGCACACGGTGCCGGTGTATCACGACGTGCGGCTGCGCAACACCTACCGCATCAGCATGGAGCTTTTAGAGCAGGGCAGCAGCATGATCATCTTCCCCGAGCACGACGAGCACTATAACAACATCGTCTGCGCCTTTCAGGACCGCTTCATCGACCTGGCCCGCTTCTATTACAAAAAGACCGGGAAGGCCCTGCAGTTTGTGCCGATGTACTGCGCGCCGACGCTCAAACGGGTCCTGTACGGCCGGCCCATCCGCTTCGACCCCGCCGCGCCGATCGACGAAGAGCGTGCGCGCATCTGCCGCTATCTGCAGGACGAGATCACGGCCATTGCCCGCGCGCTGCCGCGGCATATTGTCGTCCCCTACCGCAATATCCGTAAAAAAGACTATCCCTATAATGACTGAGGTAAGAGTGTGAAGAAGCCTGTTGTCGATTACCGCGCCTTTCGTTTCTCGCGCATCAACGAGCCCCAATATAAACACATCTGGCTGCTCGGCGGCTGGATCGTGTATTTTTCCCTGTACTTACTGACCGAAAACCTGATTGACTATGACCGCTGCCATGTGATTCACAGCGTCGTGGACGACATGATCCCGTTCTGCGAGTACTTCCTTGTGTTCTACGTCGGCTGGTTTTTCCTTGTGGCCGGGTCGCTGTTGTTCTTTTTTCTCTATGACATCGACAGCTTTGTCCACCTGCAGAAGTTTCTGATCGTGACGCAGATGGTCGCGATGGCCGTCTACATCCTCTATCCCAGCATCCAGCTGCTGCGGCCCGAGACCTTCCCCCGCCACAATATCTTCACCTGGATCATGGGCATCGTCTACGGCTTCGACACGCCGACCGGCGTCTGCCCCTCGCTGCACGTGTCCTATTCGCTGGGCATCTGGTCGGTCTTTATGAAGCGGCGCGAGAGCTCCGTCGGCTTCAAGGTTTTTCTGAGCTTCTTCGTGCTGGGCGTCTGCCTGTCGGTGATGTTCGTCAAGCAGCACTCCTTTGTGGACGTGGTGTGGGCGCTGCCGCTGTGCCTGCTGGCCGAGTTGCTGGTGTACGGCAAAAGCTACTGGCTCCCCCGCCTGCGCAAATAAAGGCGCCGGAGGCATTCCCGAATGCTTCCGCTTTTCCTGCGCCCATGGCTCCACCTCATCCGTCTTGCCCCTCGCGTGGGATCGGGGCAAGCCACCTTCCCCTCAAAGGGGAAGGCATGAGCGCCGTGCCGGGAGGCAGGCCCAGATTCCTCCTTACAAATCGAAAAAACCAGGACGAATTCGCATATGCGTTTTCGTCCTGGTTATTTCATTCTTTGCGGGACGCCGAGGGCGGCGTCCCCTACTGTATTGCCTGCAAATTATCTGTGACTGCCGAGGAAGGCAAGGCTCGGCTTGGGATGGCGCTCCATCGTCGCGCGGTCGACGGCGATCAGGCCAAAGGTCATCGAAAAGCCCTTCTGCCACTCAAAGTTGTCCATCAGGCTCCAGTACATATACCCCTTGACCGGGATACCGTCGGCAAGGCAGTTCTCCACGCCTTCGAGCGCGCGGCGGATGAATTCGACGCGGCGGCTGTCGTCCGACACGGCGACGCCGTTTTCGGTCACGATCAGATCGCCCTTGAAATCCTCATGCACCCGGCGGATCACGTGCTCGAGCGCCTCGGGATAGAACTCATAGTCCATCTGCGTCAGCTCCGCGCCCTCGGGGGCGGGCAGCTGGCCCTCCGGGCCGTACTGGGTGCGGGTGTAGTTCTGCACGCCGAGGAAATCGTCGCCTTCGATATAAGGCAGATAGTGCCGGAATTCTTCGTCCCAGGCCGCGTCGGCAAAGCTCTCGCCGCCGGGCAGTGCCTGGCAGTCGTGCATCGAGAGCGTGATACCGACCTTTATGTTCGGATACAGGGCTTTGATAGCTTCCTTTGCCGCCTGATGGGCGCGGAAGACCAGCTCGTCGCCCTCGGGTGTGCGCGAGGAGACGAAGATCTGCGGCTGAGGCGTTCCAAAGACGGCGGCATTTTCCGCGGCGGCGAACTTCATGTTCTCCATCATCTTCTCAAAGTTCATGCCGACCTGCACCGTGCCCTCGGCGCTCTTGGCCTTCTTCGCCGCCTGCTGCGCCATGAGCGTAAAGCGCCGCGCAATAGCCGCGAGCTGCAGACCCATGTTGGCCTCGTTGATCGTGCAGATATAGTTCAGCTCACTGCCGAGCTGCTCGGTCACATAGGCGGCATAGCGGCGGAAATCCTCCACCGTGCTCTCACTTTCCCAGCCGCCCTTTCGGATGAGCCACACCGGCGACGTGAAGTGCATCAAGGTCACGATCGGCTCGACGCCATGGGCCTTGCAGCAGGCAATCACACGGCGGTAGTGCTCGATCTCAGAGGCATCAAACTTCCCCTCCTCCGGCTCGATGCGCGCCCACTCGACCGAGAAGCGGTAGGCGTTCAGCCCGGCCTCGGCGAGGAGCCGGATATCCTCTTCAAAGCGGTTGTAATGGTCGCAGGCGAGGCCGCTGGGCTCGGCAAAGCTCGTGTGTGGCAGCTGCTCCTGTGCCCAGTAATCGCTGTGGATGTTGTTGCCCTCTACCTGGTGAGCGGCCGTGGCCGCGCCGATCAGAAAGTCTTTGGGAAATGCCATATTTGTACCTCCTTAACCGAGCTTTACGCAGTTACCCGCGGTGATGCCGTTTTCGTTGAAGGCGTCCACGCGCACGAAGTATTCCCGCCCCGCGATCAGCGCGCCGACGCGGTGCTCACCGGGGGTGAAGACCATGGCGCTGTGATACAGCTTCTCCGGGCTGCTGCCGAAGAGGATGTTGTAGCCGAGCGCGTCGCTCTGCGCGGCAATGCTCACATTCATATCGAGATCGTTCGCGCGTTTGGCGGTAAACTGCGGCTCGGCGGGTTTTGCCCCGTGTCCGAGACCGAACACGCGCAGACCGGACACACAGGGCTTCTGCTCGTAGGGCACCGCCATCTCGCTCAAGCGGAGATAGCGGGCGGCAAAGCCCTCCTCACGCACGATCAGATCGTGGCTGAGATCGGTTTTGGCGTCGGACTTGTCCTCGATCACGAACCAGTGCGTGCCGTCGGTGCTGCCCTCCAGCTTCCACTGGGTGACGAGCTCGGCCTCCTCGATATAGCGCGCCTGCGAGCCGGGGCGAATCTCGCCCGGGCAGGGGATATCAAGCTTGTCGTCGGCAAAGTTGATCTGCACGGCGTGGACGTCGAAGACCGCGCCGAGATCCACACACAGCCACTCCCTCCGGCTGTTGGAGGCGGCGCGCCACCAGGTCTGCACGTTCTCCTCGGTGGCCTTTTCCGCCTCGTGCCCCGGTACACAGGACGAGGCGACAGCGGCCTTCCCCGCGCTCAGCAGCATCCAGGCCGGGTCGCGCCAGGGGTCGTCCCGCTCCCCGCTGACCGCCGTCGGCCAGTCGCCGTAGCGCTGGTTGCAGAAGAGTTCGCCCTCGGCGTCGAAGCCCGCGGGCCACAGGCCGACGCGGCGCTCAAAGTCGTGGTTGACGGAGATGCGCATCGTGGCCGTGTGCCAGAGATTGCCCGCCCTGTCCTCCATTGTCGAGCCGTGGCCCGCGCCGGGCAGGAAGCCGCCGGGCTTGTAGGAATAGGGGTTGTTGTCCGCGAGACGGAAGGGCCCGAGGGGGCTCTCGCCCACATAGACGCCGTCGGAATAAGAATTAAACTGCGTGCCGGGGGCGGCATACTGCAGGTAGTAGCGCCCGTCGTGCTTGTCCATCCACGCGCCCTCGATATAGGGGCGGTTCGAGAACATGCCGCGGATCAGCGGCTTGACCGCCTCGGGCACCATGCTCTCGGGAATGCCCTGCGCCTCGTGGAAGGCCTTGTACTTGGCGTCGATCTCCTCCTCTGAGGCCGGGAGCAGACTGTTGTTCTCACCAAAGCGCTCGTAGCCGACCGTGAAGGGATGCCCCTCGACCAGCACCTTCGGCTCGGTTTTGGGGTTCATGGTCTCGGTGTCCAGTTCGACGCCGTAGATCGGCGTGACGTTCGAGCAGCCCCAGTAGAAGTACACCCGGCCGTCGTCGTCCACGAAGAGGTTGGGGTCCCAGTAGGGGAAGCTGCCCTCGATTTTCTCATAGGGGCCATGCAGAATATCCCTTGTGCGCCAGCGGTCGCAGTTGTGATCGCGGTTGGAGGCGCAGAAGTACACCCAGTCCCCGAGCACGCGCACGTCGGGCGCGTAGTCATAGAGCGGCAATTCCTCCGGCAGGCGGTGATTTTCCCAATGCGCCAGATCATCCGATACCCAGACGCCGAGCGTCATCGACGCGAAAATATAGTAGCGCCCCTTGTAGAGGATCATCGAGGGGTCGGCCGCCTCGCGGCAGATCTGCATCTCGCCGTGGCGGCGCGGATCGGCGTTGAACTGATAGCGGTAGTTGATGTTCAGCGGATTACAGTAATACTTCATCGTGATGCGCTCCTTTCTCTATCGTATAGCTTCTCCCATCGGGCAGCGTGACCGTGGCCGGGATCGGGACCGTGATATCGAACAGCAGTTTGTTATTGCGGTATTCCCAGGCGCTCTCGATCGTGCCGACCGGGGACTCCCAGCGGGCTTTAGCATAGCCCAGCGACGGATCCGGACACGGTTTGACTGTCAGCTTGCCCGCCTGCAGCGAGATGCCGCACACCCCGCCGAACAGCCAGCCGCTGATCGCACCGTAGGAATAGTGGTTGAGCGAATCGTGCACCGTGCCGTCGGCGCGGACGCCGTCCCAGGTCTCCCAGATCGTGGTCGCGCCCTTCTTCACGGCGTAGAGCCAGCCGGGGCAGTCGGTCTGCAGCAGCAGCCGGTAGGCCGTGTCGGTGTGGCCGTTTTCGGCGAGCACGCGGCAGAGATCGGGCGTTGAGAGAAAGCCGGTATTCAGGTGATAGCCGTTCCGCACGACCAGGTCGTTGAGCGTATCGGCCGCCTTCTGTATTTCTTCACCGTCGAGCAGGCCGAAGGCGATCGGCCGCACGTACTCGCACTGGCGGTCGGAGCGGATCTCGCCCTTTTTCGTGCAGGCGTGGCGGTAGGCCTTTTTGCTGTTTTCAGCGAGCGCGGCATAGTGCGCCGCGTCCTCTGTTTTGCCGAGCACCTGCGCGATCTGCGCCATCAGTGAGGCCGAGCGGAAATAATAGGCCGTGGCGACCTCCGGCGCGCCGAACATCATGCATTTCTTCATGGCCGCGCCGTTATCGACATCGGGCTGGCACCACTCGCCAAAGTGGAAGCCCTCGTCCACCAGGTATTTGTGATAGGGGTTTATGAGGTTGTGCGGCCGCGTCTTCTGGGCGCGCGCTTCACAGTAGCCCATCCAGCGGCTCATCATGTCGTAGTTTTCTTCGAGGATCGTCTTGTCCCCATAGGCCTCGTAGAGCGCCCAGGGCACCAGCACGCAGGCGTCGCCCCAGCCGGCCGAGCCCTGCAGCATGTTCGAAATCATGCTGCCGCTGTTGTTCACCGGCGCGATGTTCTGCACAAGGCCGTCCTCGCCCTGGGCCAGGCGGCATTCGCCCAGCCATTTGCGCAGCACCGGATAGCAGTCCATCAGATAGACCGCGGTCGGGGCGAAGGCGCCCGCGTCGCCGGTCCAGCCCGCGCGCTCGCGCGTCGGGCAGTCGGTCGGGATATCGCAGAAGTTCGAGCGCATGCTCCAGAGGCTATTGAGGAAGAGACGGTTTACGTCGGCGTTTCCGCACTCGAAAAAGCCGGTCTGCCGCATCTTCGAATAGACGGCAATCGCGGTGAACTGTGCGCCCGTCAGATCGACGTCGGTCTCTATCTTCGCATAGCGGAAGCCGAAGATCGTGAAGCGCGGCTTGAAGACGTTCTCCCCGTCCTTGCAGATATATTCGAGCTTTTGTGCGATGCCGTTTTTGTTGCGCTCGCCCGGGTCAAAGTTTTTCTGGGTGAAGTTCCCGTTTTCGTCCAGCGTCTCGCCGTGCCAGAGCGTCAGGCGCTGCCCGGCCTTCGCCGTCACGCGCAGTTCGGTGTAGCCGGCCAGATTCTGCCCGAAGTCGATCACGGTCTCGCCGTTCGGCGTCTGGATGATCTTTCCCTCAAAGCGCTCCTGCTCGACGATCGGCACACTCTCGGTGGGTGTGAGGTTTACATAATTGAAATCCCGTACAGTAACACCGTGCCAGTCGACGATTTCCTCCATCCGGGCGTCATAGCGCTCTCCCTGCTGCAGATCGTTCTCCCGCGTCGGCCCCTGCTGGCTGGCCTCCCAGTGCTCGTCGCTGCCAAGGATCGGCTTGCCGCCGATCTCAAGCTGGCACAGGAGGGCGATGTCCTCGCCGTAGAAGTTGTGCAGCCCGTCAATGCCGACGCCGCCGCGATACCAGCCGTCGCCGAGCGTCACAATGATCTCGTTTTCGCCGGTCTGCAGCAGCGCGGAGACGTCGTAGGCCTGCACCGTCAGGCGCTTATGATAGTCGCCGGTGCCGGGAGCGAGGACGAAATCGCCGACGCGCTGCCCGTTGATCTGTGCCTCATACAGGCCGTGGCAGGTGATATACAGCACGGCATCCTCGGTGTGCTCCGCGCTGAAGCGGCGGCGCAGCACCGAGGCCGGCTGCCGCGCGTCTTTGTCGTGCGGCAGCTCCGGGTCGATCCATTGGGCCATCCAGTTGGCAGGCATGTTATTCTTACTCATGTGCATTGCATCCCTTCGCTTGGAGCCACTGGGCGCTCAGCTCCAGACTCTTCACGGGGTCCTTGTCGATCCAGTTCTTGTGGCTCTCGAGCACCACGGCCTCGACGCCGTTCTCCTCAGCGATCTGCCACAGGCCGTCGAGATCCATGTTCCCGGTGCCGAGCTCCATGCTGTCCGCCTTCAGAATCGGCGTCATGGCGCTCCCCTGCTGGCGGCTGCCCCGGTCGTTGATGTGCCAGAGCTTCATGCGGCTGCCCAGCCGCCGCATCCAGGCCTTCGCGTCCGCGCCGCCGTCGGTGAACCAGTAGCTGTCGAATTCGAAGTTTACAGTATCCTTATCCGTCTCGTCCAGCAAAAGCTCACAGGCGCGCAGACCGGGCCGGACCTGCAGAAGCTCGATATTGTGGTTGTGGTACAAAAGCGCGATCCCCTGCGCTTTCAGCGCCTCGCCCGCCTTATTGAGGCGTCCGGCCAGCGCGCGCACAGAGTTCTCGTCGCTGTAGTCAAAGCGGTACATGCCGGTGATGACCACCTTGTCTGTGCCGAAGCTCCTGGCCTCCTGCGCAACGGCGTCACTCTCGCGCTCCAGACTGCCGAGATCGGCGTGCAGGCTCGCGACCGCAAGGCCGCTCTCGCGGAGCAGGGCGTGCCAGTCTAGCTTTCCTCCGTTGCCGGTGGGCATGCCCGCCGCGCGGGTCATCAGACGCACCATCATCGACGAGGGGTGGATCATAAAGCGATTGAGTTCAAGGCCGTCGTAACCGGCGGCCTTGATACGTTTGAGTGTCTCGCGGGCCTGTGACTCGCTCGACGTCACGGTGCCCAGCATGATCTGCTGTACGTAAGTCTTCATTTTTTAATACCCTGCAGAATGCGGTTGAGCTGTTTGATGCTCTCTTCGTCCGCGCCGCCCTGTTTGAGAAGGCTCAGCATCGTCATGCGGCCCATCATGCGCTGCAGCGCGGGGTTATCCTTGACCGCGTCAGCCACGTCGCCGCGCTCGGAGGCGCCCTTGGCCATCATCGCGTCCACGATCGCGCCGGCCTGGGGATGCGAGCGGATCTCGCCCAGCGTATCCTGGATCGAGAAGCAGCTCGGGTCGATCTCGTCGGCGTCAAACCAGTTCGTGACCGAGGCCGCGGCCTTGTTGAAGATATAGCTCTCAGCCGGCTCGCTGACGCGGCGGACGACCATCGTGTCACTGACGTCGCCGGCCTCGGCGCGGATCAGGTGCTCGCCCAGCAGCGGGATGCGGAAGCGGAAGACGGTCCTGCCGCTCTGCGTGCCGATCAGGCTGCCGTCCACATAGAGCTTGATTTCCTCACAGTTGGAATAGACCTTGATCTCGGTCTCGTCCTCGCAGCGGTTGACATACCGCTTGCCGCAGAGGTGCACAAAGGGCTCGGTCTTGTTCCAGGCGGCCTTGTAGAGATAAAAGGCGTCCTTGCGCAGCGTGCGGTCGAAGCTGACAAGGCCCTTCTGGTTCTCGCCGTGCTTGCCGCCCTCGTCGCGCCCGTCGGCGGCGAAATCGAAGAGGTTCCAGACGTGCGTCGCCCAGAGGTACGGCCGCGCCTCAATCATGCGCAGCATGTGCTCGTGATAGAGGGCCTGGTACTCTTCGGTATAGTCGCCCTTTTCGGGGTGGCTGCTGTGGAAGGCGGGATTCGCATCCGCGCCGTACTCGGAAAAGCCGATCACGCGCCCGGGGTATTTCGCGTGGTATTCGTCAAAGAACTCGTCGGTCTGCTCGAGCTCTCCGAGATACCAGCCGAAATAGAGGTTGTAGCTGTTGATATCCGGGATTTCCAGAATCGGGCTGTCTATTTCCAGCATAAACACATCGGCCATCGTTGTCAAGCGCGTCTTGTCCATACGGTGGCAGAGCTCGTTGAGCTGGCGGTGGTTCTCGAGCAAGTCCTCGTTCACGGCGCTGGCCGCCGTGATCTCGTTCGAGAGGCCCCAGACAGCGATGCAGGGGTGGTTGTAGCACTGCGTGATCAGCTCGCGCATCTGGTCGAGCGTGTTCTGCCGGCCGTTTTTCATGTGCATCGTGATATACGGGATCTCGGCCCAGACGACAATGCCGTTTTCGTCGCAGAGGTCATAGAATTCCTGCGCGTGCTGATAGTGCGCGAGGCGCAGCGTGTTGGCGCCGAGCTCGCGGATGATGGCCATGTCGGCCTTGTGATCCTCATAGCTTAGGGCGTTGCCCTTGCCCTTGCGGTCCTGGTGGCGGCTGACGCCGCGCAGCGGATAGCTGCGGCCGTTGAGGAAGAAGCCCTTCTCCGGATCGCAGGCAAAGACGCGGCAGCCGAAGCGGGTGCTGACCTCGTCGCCCGAGGGCAGCTTCGCCGTGGCCGTGTAGAGCCAGGGATCGTCCACGCCGTCCCAGAGGTGCACGTTTTCAATCACGAATTCCGCGCAGCGCTCGACGGTTCTGGTCTCTCCGTTTACAGTTATGTCAACCGACCGGCCGTTGTGCCAGGTCTCCACGGTGACAGTGGCGGTCTTTTTTTCGAGGTCCACCACGGGCGTGACCTTGATGCCGGGCGTGCCGTCCTTCAAGAGCTCGAAGTGCTCTTCCGGCACGGCGATCAGATTCACGGTGCGGTAGAGCCCGCCGTAGAAGGTGAAGTCGGCCTTCTGGGGATATACGGTCTGACTGTCCTCGTTGCTGACGGAGATGGCGAGGACGTTTTTCTCCGCCAGATGCTCTGTCAGCTCCACACGGAAGGTGGAGTAGCCGCCCTCGTGACGGCAGAGCTTCTCACCGTTTAAGTAGACCTCGGCCGTCATGGCCGCGCCGTTGATCTCTAAAAACAGACGCTCGCCGGCGGTCTCGGCTTTCGTGAGCTCGCGGACATACCAGCAGGTGCCGCGGTGGTAGTCGTTGCCGCCGTCCTGTCCGTCCACGGCGTTCCAGGTGTGGGGCAGCGTTACCGCCTCGCCCCGCTCTGCGAATTCCACGGCCTGCGCCGCGGGGATGGCGGCTTTTAAAAACCGCCATCCCTCGTTGATGTTTGTGATGTTACGCATTTTCGGGATCTCCCTCATGCAGCTTTTCTGCAAAGAACTGTCCCTGCGCCGCCGCTTTCTTGTCGGCGATGCGCTTCTGGACCTCGACCATCTCGCTCCGACCGAGCTTGCAGCCGCGCATGGCCAGCAGCGTGCAGATAAAGCCGAGGATCGCGAGACCGTAGCGCAGGAACATGGTCATCCAGAACACGCCGGCGGTCTGCTCATCGGTGGGCTGGGGCATCGTGGTGGTGTAGCCGATCAGGGCCACGCAGCCGGTAGCGATGGCGGCGGAGAACGAGGAGACGATCTTGTCCACGAGGCTGTAGGTGCCGGAGACCACGGCGGGGATATACTTGCCGCTGCGGTCGAGCTCAAAGTCGATCAGGTCGGCCATGAAGCCGGTGTTGGCCGTGGTGACGCCCATCGCAAAGCCGTTGACGGCAAAGGTCAGCACGATAAAGAGAATCTTGAACAGCAGGGAGCTGGAGATTGCCGTGGTGCCGACCGTGTTGCGGGTGATGATGAAGAAGGCGATCATCGCGATGTTGGCAAAAATGCTGTAGCGCGTCCAGGCCACGATCGACTCCTTGTTGCCGTGCTTGCCGGCGTAGCGCGCGCCGAGGATCGCAAAGATGATCGAGGGGAACATACCGATCATGCTCAGCGTGGTCGCAAGGCCCATGTTGCCGATCAGAATGCCGTTGAGCATCGTGCTGACGATCGAAGCGGAGGAGGCCTGCTGGGCGATCTTGTCGGAGGAGGCGGAGATGATGTAGCTCTGCAGGGGCTTGTTGTTTTTCAGCACATCCCACATATCCTTGAGCTTCAGACGCTCGGTCTTGCCGATGCCCTTGAAGTTCTCGGGCTTATCGTAGGCGGAGATGCCGATGCAGACGAGGACGACGCCGACGAACGAAATGCCGACGCACAGCCAGGTGGTCACGTTCAGGAAGGCCTGGTTGAAGCTGCCGCCCATGGCCGGCATGAGCTTGGTATAGACCACGATGTTCAGCGCCATCGGGGTGATGTAGTTCAGCGCCGTCTGCCACACGCCGACGGTGGGGCGCTGCTTCGGGTCGTTGGTCATCAGGGCGGGCAGGGTCTGCGCGGTCATGTTGACGATCGTGTAGCCGATGACATAGAGCATGTAGCAGGCCAGAAACACCGGAATGCCGTGACCCTTGCTGGAGAAGACGTTGAACAGGCACACGACGCCGAGACTCTGGATCGCCCAGCCCAGCAGCATCAGCGGGCGGACCTTGCCGAAGGGCGTGTTGAAGCGGTCGTACACGAAGGCGAGCAGCGGGTCGGTGATCGCGTCGAAGATGCGCGTGAAGGTCAGCAGGCCGCCGACCACCAGGGTCGCGATGCCGTAGCCGATGCTGGCGGAGTAGCTGGCCAGACCGATCAGGAAGTACATGGCCATGCCGTTGAAGGCGTTGAAGGCCACGAGAATGATCTGCCACAGTTTTGCACGGCGATACTGTACGCCGTCGATTTCGCTCTGAGTAAGCTTTTTCGTTTCCATGGTGAGGTCTCCTTTTATTCTTTCTTTTGGCGGATTCTCTGCTCCGCCCGCTTGCTTTCATTGTATTAAAGGCGCCGCTTTTCGTAAACGCAAAAATTCCAGAATAATTACCAAAATTCAAGAAGTTTTTCCTATTGTGAAATGACAAGCTGTTTTTACCGATCCGTGCGTTTTTCGTTGTCTGCGGCAGAAAAGCGTGATAGAATGCGTTTTGAAAGGACAATAATTCGGGAAAGGCGGCGGAACAGATGGATCGACGGATGACGCAGGGAGAGCAAAATCTGCTCCTTTTGCAGAGCATTATCCCCCGGACGGAGAAGCTCTATGTCTGGTGCTATAGGGAAGACGGGGCCCGGATCGCCTCCAGCTGTCCTGAGCGGGAGGAGGCCCTGCTGGACAGGGGCTTTCAGATCCTGGGGGGCCTGGAGCAGGCCCTGGCTTATGTCCGCCTTGGCCGACGGGCCGGACCGCAGATCATCGGCTCCTCTATCGGAATGCAGTGGGCCGTCACCGTTGAGACCGAACGCAAGCAGAGCCCGATCTTCGTGATCGGCCCGGTCTTCTATTCGCCCCCGGCGGAGCGTCAGGTGCGCTCCTCCCTCCGCCAGCTCCCCTACAGCCGGGAAAACCTGTCGTGGAGCCGGGAGCTTCTGGGCGTCCTGCCGGAACTGCCCGTCATGTCCTATGCCGTGTTCATCCGCTATGTGATGATGGTACACAACACCCTCACCGGGCAGCAGCTGGGGCTGGAAGCGCTGCACGCGGAGCCGGAACGGGCACAGCTGCTGCCGCCCAGGCAGGAGCAGCGGGACCGCAGCAAGGTGTATCTGGCGGAGCGCGCTCTTCTGCAGATGGTGCGCAACGGGGATATCAGTTACCAGTCCGCCTTTCAAAACAGCACGAATCTGAGCCCCGGCGTTCCCATTCAGGGGCAGGACCCGCTTCGTCAGATGAAAACCAGCATCGTGGTATTCACCACCCTGGTCAGCCGGGCCGCCATCGAGGGCGGACTGAGTCCGGAGATCGCCTATCCCCTGGGAGACTCCTATATCCAGTCGGCGGAGAACAGTCGGGATTCCGGAGAATTGAACGCTCTGACCTACGCAATGTATCACGACTTTATCTATCGGGTCCATCAGCTGCACGCAAATCCAAGCTATTCCCACGCCATACAAAAGTGCTGCGACTACATTGAGCTGAGCCTTGAGCGGAAAATCCGAACCGCTGATCTGGCAGCGCTGGTGGGATACGCGGAGTACTATCTGACGGATAAATTCAAAAAAGAGACCGGCCAGTCCATCAGCAGCTATATCCGCTATGCGAAGGTGGAGCGGGCCAAGGTGCTGCTGAGTACAACGGATCTCAGCATCCGGGAGATATCCGAGCGTCTGGCCTTCAGCACGGTAAACTTTTTCATCAAGAGTTTTCGGGAGACAGCCGGCTATACGCCCGCGCAGTACCGGAAAAAATTTCAGCATTCGGGTAAAGGATGACGGCATACCGCTTCGGCGCTTTGCGCTCTTTT
>ODAI012274516.1_pt1 | contig 21376 bp, 17 predicted proteins | sample 1539321 | NCBI WGS metagenome assembly ODAI01 (sample SAMN02144231, study PRJEB22623) | gut metagenome | biome: sheep rumen | host: Ovis aries | place: New Zealand | reverse complement strand
CGGGGGTATTGAAATGCAGCTCCAGGGCGTCGGCCCCTGCCAGGGAAAGCTCCTTGGCCTGCCGCACCCAATCCTTTTCCCAATCGCCGCCCTTGACGATATCGCTGTAATGCCCCACAGACACCCACAGCTTGATATCAGAATCCAGCTCCCGGCGCGCCTTTTTAACTTCTTCGCAGTATTGCTCCAGGGTGGAAACGGTATCCGGCACCTGACGCCCCACGGCATGGCTGTGAAAGCACGGCTGGCCCTGATACGCCGCCGCCGCGTCCGGATAAAAGAAGCCGCCGCCGCCGCTGCCATGGCCAAAGTTGCGCATGGTAATGGCGCCGGGACGCATTTTCGCGCTCTTGAGCACGTTTTTCGCGCCCTGGGTAGCCGGAGAGGAGGCCACCACGAAGGGATTGGTCATATCCAGGGATTTTACATACAGGTCAGCCATGATCTTCACCGCTTTCCAAAAGATTCAGAAGGGTTTGGGCGTCGGAGCGGAATTGCTCCGCCGTATCGTCCCGAACGAATTCCAGCAGCGCGCAGTGAACGCCGCCCAGATCCGCCGCGGCGTCCAGATAATACTGCCATTCCGCCGCGTTCAGGGGGCCGCGCTTGCCGTCCGGCCAGGAATACACATGAAAGTTCAGCAGCCTGCCGCCCATCCTTCCGATCCCCCGGACGCGCTCCCGGGGCGTCAGCGCCACCGTGGGCTGCCACAGACAATACAGATTGGGATGGTTGGCTTCCCTGAGCAGACGCTCAGCCGATTCGTTGGTATCGGTGAGGGTGTTTTTATGCCATTCAAAAGCCACCTTGATCTGCTCCCGGGCGGCTATTTCGGCAATCAGCCGGGCTTCCTCCGCCAGGCGGCGGAACAGTTCATCGTCCACCTCGGCGGACGCCCGGGTCCCGGCCCAGACGCGGATCAGCGGCGCGCCCAGGGCTTTGGCGGAACGCAGGCTGCGTTCAAAGGCGGGGAGGGGCTGTTCATTTTCCCCCAGGCGGAAATACGACCCGTAAGCGGCGACCCGCAGCCCCGCCGCCTCCGTTTTCTGCCGCAGCAGCGCGGCGCCCTGGGGATCATCCGGCTGCACATGGACGTTTTCGGACCATTCCACCGCCTTCAGCCCGCACTCCGCCAGCAGGGCGATCACATCCTCCGCCGTCAGGGGCATTTTTTTGAAGGTGGCGGACACCGCCCCGGGAATCCATTGGGTTTTCATAGCTTCAGCACCGCTTCCCATACGCTTTCCTCCACCGGGATTCCCTTTTCCATATTTTCGGCGCGGGTTTTCATCATGTTTTTGCCGGGGTAATACACCGGGCGGGCGGGGTCCACCGGCTTGGAGGTCTGCATATCGGCCAGGGAATCCCGCACCTTTTGGGCAAATTCCTTCCCGTCGGGCAGACGGTTCAGGTCGATGGCGATAAACACCTGGCTCAGCTCGGTTTCCGTGGGCAGCTCGCCCACCTGCCGGGCGGTGCGGCCCCCGCTCAGGGCGGAGGCGATCAGATCCAGCATCAGGGAAATCCCGCTGCCCTTCCAATAGCCGATGGGCAGCACCTGATGGGTGGCCAGGATATCGGCGGCGTTGCGGGTGATCTGCTGCTGGGGATTAAAGCCGCCGTCCACCGGCAGCTCCTTGTTCTGCCGGGCATAGCTTTCCAGCTTGCCGTAAGAGAACATGGAAACGGCCACGTCCAGCAGCACCGGGGCCTCGTCCCCGTTGGGCACGGCGAACACCACCGGATTATTGCCCAGGCGGGCTTCCCGGCCTCCCCAGGGCGGCATATTGGGCACGGTGTTGGTCCAGAGAATGCCGATGCAGTTTTCCTTCACCGCCATCAGGCCGTAATTGCCGGGCCGCATCCAATGATTGGTATTGCTGAGCGCCACCACGCCGATGGTTTGCCGGTGGGCCAGCTCGATGGCCCGCTCCATGCAGCGGTAAGCGTTCAGATTGCCGCATCCGCGGTGGCCGTTCCACCGCTCCAGCATGCCCAGGCTGGCTTCCATTTCCGCTTCCGCGTTCACGTCCACCGAGCCGTTCTCGATGGATTTGATAAACTTGGGAAAGCGGTTGAGCCCATGGGTATAAATGCCGTCCCGGCTGGCATCGGCAAACAGCGTTGCGGACAGCTGGGCCCGCTCTCCTTCGATCCCGTATTTGTTCAGCACGCGGATAAATTCTGTACGCATCGTTTCGTAGGGCACACGCATGTGATTTTCCTCCTCAGATGTATTTGCGAGAGCGTCCCCCGTTCCATGGTTATCCCTTCACCGCGCCCACCATGATCCCCTTCACGAAATACCGCTGAATGAAGGGATAGACGCACAGGATGGGAATGGTCGCCACCACGATGGTGGCAAACTGAATGGTTTCGCTCATCATAAAGCCTTCGTCGGTATCGGACAGGATCAGGATCTCCCGCAGGATCAGCTGCAGGGGATAATACTTCCGATCCTTGATAAAGAGCATGGCGTTGAACCAGCTGTTCCAGTGGGACACGGCGTAATACAGCGCCACCACCGCCACGGAGGGCAGGATCAGGGGCGTGATGATGCGGAACAGGATGGTCAAATGGCCCGCGCCGTCCAATTGAGCGCTTTCCTCCAGGCTGTCGGGCACGCCGGTCATGGCCGTGCGCACGATCACCAGATTGAACACATTGATCAGGGAAGGCAGGATCAGCGCCCAGATGGATTTATACAGCCCCACGCCCTTCACCACGATGAAGAAGGGGATCATGCCGCCGGAAAAATACATGCTGAAAACCACCATCAGGTTAAAGAACTTTTTCAGCATATATTTTTTTCGGGACAGCACATAGGCTGCTACCAGGGAAAACAGCATATCCAGGGAGGTGCCCACGATGACGATGAACAGCGTGTTGCGATAGCCCGTCCAGATATTCTGGTTGGCGATCACGGATTCATAAGCCGCCAGGGTGGGCTTGAGGGGCCAGAGCAGCAGGCCGGAATGGGCCATATAGGAAGCGCCGTCGCTGAAGGAGCCTGCCACCACATGGATCAGGGGGATCAGGATCAGCACGCACAGAAGAATCATCAGCAGATCATCGGCGGCATAGAAGATGCGCTCGCCCAGCGGGATACGGATGGCCTTTTTTTCATTGGGCTTGGTTACGGAAGACATGCTTTTCCCCTCCTTTCACCACAGGCTGTTTCCGCCCAGACGGCGGGTGATCTTGTTGGTAAAGAATACCAGCACGAAGCATACCACGGAATTGAAGAAGCCCACCGCGGTGGAATAGCTGAAATTCACGTTTTCAGCAAAGCCCCGGCGATACACATAGGTGTTGATCACGTCCGCCCGCTCATAGGTCAGGGGCGTATACAGCAGCATGATCTTTTCGTAGCCTACGTCGAACATCTTGCCCACCTTCAGAATGAACATGATCACGATGGTGGGCACCAGGCAGGGAATGGTAATATGGATGATCTGGTGCCATTTGTTGGCCCCGTCCACCCGGGCGGCTTCATACAGCTCCTGGTCAATGGCGGTCAGGGCGGAGAGGTACACGATGGAATTCCACCCGATATTGGACCAGATATCCGACACGATATAGATGGGAACAAAATAATTGGGTTCATACAGCATGTTGGTGACCGGCATGCCGAAGATGCTGTGGAGCAGCATGGTCACGCCCCCTGTGCGGCTGACCAGGTCCCGGATGATGCCGCACACCACCACCACGGAAATGAAGTGGGGAATGTAGCTGATGGTCTGCACCACCCGGCTCATTTTGCGGGAGCGAAGCTCATTGATCAGCAGAGCCAGCACGATGGCGGAGGGGAAGGAGAAAAGCAGGGTGGACAGGGCAATGGTGAATGTGTTGCGCAGCAGCCGGGGCAAATACGGATCGTTGAAGAAATTGATGAAGTGCTTCAAATCCACCCATTTGCTGCCCATGATCCCTTTGGCGGCCTTGTAATCCTGGAAGGAGATCACCAGCCCGGCCATCGGCGCGTACTTGAACACGATGAAATAGGCGAGCACGGGCAAAAACAGCAGATACAGCCGCCAGTTCATTTGAAAATCCCGGTGAATGCGCTTGCCAAGGGGAATGCGGGGCTTATTGACCACCGGTCCTTTCCCGGGCTTGGACAGGGTGCTCATGTGGGTCGCCTCCTTATGCTCATGGGATAGGTATAGGCTTCCTCCAGAAGCCGGGTGGTTTCCAGCGCGTCCGCCGGGGTGATGAAGGGCGGCTGTCCCGCCTGGATCCGGCGGTAAAAATCCTGGATGAAGGGGCCGTGGCCGCTGCCCCAGTAATCCTTGCCCACGGCCAGGGCCGTGGTGTAATCCTCAAAGGCTGTGCCCTCGGGCCCCTTGATTGTCAGCCGCGCGCCGTCCAGATGAAGCTCGCCTTTTTCCAGCAGCAGGTGCATCTGCACCGGCAGATTATTGGCCCCGCAGTTGCTGGCATAGAAAAGGAAGCGGCCGCCCGCGCTGTTTGTGAGCAGCATATCGCAGGTATCCTCGGTCTCAATGGTGTCCGCCAGCCGCTTGGCGGACATGGTGCAGCCCCGCAGCGTCATTTCTCCCGCCAGGTAGCGCAAAAGATCCAGCGTATGCACGGCCTGGTTGATCAGCACGGAGCCGCCCTCCGTTTCCCATTTTCCACGCCAGGGGCTGTTCTGATAATAGGGCTCCGCCCGGTTCCAGGTCACAAAGGCGCTGCCGCCCAGCACCTGGCCCAGGGCCCCGCTGCCGATCAATTCCTTCATGCGCCTGGAAGCTCCGTTATAGCGGTTTTGAAAGCAAACCGTCAGCGTTTTTCCGCTTTCCAGGGCGGCGGCTTCCATGGCCCGGGCTTCCCCAAGGGAAACGCCCATGGGCTTTTCGCACAGCACATGCTTGCCCGCCCGCAGCGCGAAAATGGACATTTCCGCGTGCAGATAATGGGGCACGCAGATATGCACCGCGTCAATATCGTCCCGGCAGATCAGCTCCCGCCAATGGACGTATCCATCCGCGCCCTGCGCCTCTGCGGCCTTTTGGAGCTTTTCCTCATCCACATCGCATACCGCCCGCAGCGACACATTTTCCAGCTTTTCCAGCGCGTGGAAATGATTCCCGGAAATCATGCCGCAGCCAATGACGCCAACACCCAGCTTCTCCATGAAAGCCCCTTCTTTCCGATGTTTATTCCGGCAGCGCGCCGCCGCATTTTTCTTTCAGCAGCGCGCAGAACGCTTCTTCATCCACCGGCACGTTCACCCAGCCGCCGCCCGTCCAGTCGGACAGATGAATGGCGTTGGAGATTTCCAGTCCGTTCAGGCCCTCCAGCCCATTGGCATACAGCGGGGCCCCCGTCAGAACAGACTGGCAGAAGTTCTCCATGATGCCGGGATGGGAGGTATATTCCCCCTCCACCGGCACATCCATGGACTGTATTTTGGGTTTGCCCAGGCCCTTGGTCCAGGAGGCGTTGAATTCCGGCTCCTCCATTTCCAATTGATCCAGATGGATTTTGCCGTTTTCCACCACCAGGCGGCCCTTGGTGCCGTCAATTTCCAGCCGGTTGGTGCCCGGCGCGTCGATCACGGTGGTGATATAAGTGCCGATGGCGCCGTCCGGGAATTCCGCCATGGCGATCACATCGTCCTCCACTTCGATTTTCCGGTGGCGGCCGTAATACACCTGGGCCTTCACCCGGCAGGGCATACCCACGATCCACTGCCACATATCCAGGTTATGGGGATTCTGGTTCAGCAGCACGCCGCCGCCCTCGCCCTTCCATGTGGCCCGCCAGCCGCCCTGATCATAATAGCTTTGGGAACGGTACCAGTTGGTGATCAGCCAATGGGTATGCACGATACGGCCCACCGCGCCGGACTTCACCAGCTCCCGGGCCTTTATGAACACCGGATCGGTGCGCTGATTGAAATCCATGGCGAAGCGAAGCTCGGGATGGGCCTTCGCCGTTTCGTTCATGCGCTTCACCTGCCGGGTATACACCCCCGCCGGCTTTTCCACCAGGGTATGCAGCCCGTGCTCTAAGGCGTAAATCGCCAGGGAAGGATGCAGATAATGGGGCGTGCAGATGTGCACTGCGTCCACCGCGCCGGAATCCATCAGCGCCTGGGCGGAGGCAAAATACTGAACGGCATCCCCCAGGGCTTCCTTCGCCGCTTCCAGGCGTTTGGGGTCCGTATCCGCGATGGCGCATAGCTTCAGGGAGGGCACCTTGCCCTCCAAAATCTTTTTCACATGCTGGCTGCCGATTTTGCCGTAGCCGATGATGCCGTACCGAACCTGATCCATCTTACGCTTCCTCCCACACCTTTTTCAGCATTTGCACAGCCTTTGGGCCGTCGGCGGACAGATCGTCCGTTTTGCCTTCCACGCTGACAAGGCCGGAATAATTCGTGCGCTTCATGGCGGCAAACATTTCGGCATAGCCGGATTCGGGCTCCACCGGCACCCGGCGGCCCGCCAGCGTGGCGATATGGGCGTGGGCGATGCCGCATACCCGCTCAATATCGCTGACCGGCTGATTTTCCAGCGCCACATGATAGAAATCGGCCAGCAGCTTCACCCGGGGATGGTTCACGGCCGCCATCAGGCAGGCCCCCTCTCCCAAAGAATTGATCATGTTGGTTTCATTCCGGTTCAGGGGCTCGATCACGATCGTCACATCGTATTCCCCGGCCACTTCCCCCGTCAGCCGCGTCACCTGGACAAGGCGGCGGAAGGCATCGCCATAGTCCATTCCTTCCGGGCGGTTTCTGCTTTTCCCGCTGCCGAACACGGCAATTTTGCCGCCCAGACGCTGTACCCGGGAAAGCGCGCCCCGCAGGTATTCCCGGATCTGAGTATCTGTGGTTTCAGGGGCAAGGAGCAGCAGGGTTTTGGGAAACAGCAGATTGAAGCTGGGCGCGGGAATGGGGGCCGCCTCCACGGCGTCCAGGCAGGCGGAAAAAGCTTCCTCCGTCAGGCCCGCGATATAGTTCACCGGCGGCTCGATATAATCAAATCCCGCCGCGGCCACCGCGCTGATCTGATCAGGCTTTGCGCAAAAACCGATTTTCATGCTTCTCATTTCCTTTCCACTTCGTCGCCCCGCAGCGTCAGGCGGGTGTGATAGACGCCGCTGAGGGCCACCACAGCCGCGTCCTCATCAAAGGTCACTTTCGCTTCGCACCCCGCGGGCGCGATCACCGTAACGCAGCGGAAGGGGGCCTTGCCCTGCCGCTGCAGCGTCAATTGCGGTGCGGGAACGCGCAGGCTGTAGCCATAGCTGACCCATCCGCCGATGGGGTCCTCGCTGCCCTGCAGCACGGAGGAGATCATTTCCGTATCGCAGGCCGCCGTGACGGCGTATCTGCGTCCCCTGGGCGTTTCATACAGATAATGCATGCTTTCGCCGGTCAAAGCGCCGGGCGCGAAATTGAAGGTCAGGCGGAAGTCATGGGCCGAAAGGCCCAGGCCGGTGATCCTGTCGTCCAGCACATACACATCCTTTTCCAGGCGCACGGCCACCCGGTGGTGATAAACCGGATCGTCAGTGAACACATAGCCGTTGTGGCTCACGTCGATCACGGCATACTGATCGTTTTCCTCGAACCGGTGCAAAAACAGCCTGACGCCCCGCACCCGGCTGACCCCGGGCACCGCGCCCATGGTCAGATCGTCGCAGTACAGGGTATTGTGGGAAAGGGCACCCGTAAAATAATGCCGCCAGTTTTTCCAGATGGATTGATTATAGATGTAGCGGCCCCCGTCCAGCAGGATATCCTCCCCGGCGATTTGCAGCTCGAAATGCCCGGTGTCGTTATGGCTGTGGGTGCTCTTCTCGCCCCGTTCCAGCTGCACGCCGTGGATATGCATATAGCTGTCCTCGCTTCCCCAGCCGGTGCGCATGATATGGATGCCCGCTTCTTTCATGGAGAAATTGCGCTGGGTGGGAGCGTGGCCCCGCTGCCGTCCGGAAGCCACCCACAGAAAATCGCCGCGGCCCGTCCATTCCGCCATCTGGCGGAACCAGGCCCGCATTTCATTGAGATCATAAGGGTCCATGGACAGGTTCATCCCCTCGTAAAGAGAGGTGTCGCTCCGCCGGGCCAAAAGGTCGTCCCGGTCAGCGTCGCCGATCATGGGCGTGGAAAAATCGGGCTTGAGCTGCCGCAGAATGAATTCGCAGGCGCGGCTGAGGGTATCCTTGGCGTAGGGCGGCACGGGGATGCCGTTCAGCTGGCACAGCCGGACGCACTGGAAATAGCTGATGGCCGCCACCATATGGTAGATGCTGGTGCGTTCCATGTGCACGCCGTCGTTATCGAAGGAATAGCGCATTTCGTGCATCACCCGCTGATACCCGTGCCGGAACCAGGCTTTGTCCCGGTCCAGCTCGGGAAACAGAATGGCGGTTTGCAGCAGGGCCCCGGATTCCATGGTGAGCCAGTTGCTGCTCTTTTCATGGTTGGTATAATGGGTGACCAGATAATCGGCATGGGTTTTCACCGCGCTCAGGTACAGGGCCCAGCCTTCCCCGTCAAAGGCCCCGCTTTCCCGGAAGGCGCACAGGCAGGGGAGAAAGGCCGTGTAGAGCCGCATGGCGGTTTCAATGTGCCGCCAGGGATAGCTGGGATACTTGTGCTTTTCGATATAGCCCGCTTCGTCGGCGTAAAAATCCTCGATGGGCCAGGCTGCCAGAAAGCTCTTTAACAAGGCCAGCGCTTCCCGGGGATACCGCTCATCCCCCGTTTTCGCGTAGGCCCGGGCCAGCGGCTGCCAGAAAATGAACCGGTACAGGCTCCAGCTCCATTCGTTGTCGTGGGCCGCGTCGTCGGTGGGATTGAAATGCCAGTCCACTTCCCCCGGAAAGGTGTAGCCGTACAGGGTATGGCGCATCACCTCTTCCGCGTCCTGGATCAGGTGATCGTCCGTGTTTTTCCGAAGATCCTCCAGGGTGAAGAGATACTTGGGGGTCTGCCTTGCGCGGAAATGGGCCATGATCGCTTCCGCGCAGCCCGCTTTGTCTCCGGCGTCCAGCTTCTCTTTGGCTCTGGCCAATTCGGGGTGGCTTACATCCGTCAGGCTGATCAGCGTATCCATCCAGTTCATGGGGCGTTTTCCTCCGTTTATCTTTTTCGGAATGCTCTGGAAAGGCCTCCGGCGCGCCTTTCCGCAGCATTCCCGGCCATACGGAACGCAGGGGCGGCTTTGCCGCCGCCCCTGCTCGGGCAAGGTGATCAGTTGGCCATGAAAGCGTCGTAAGCAGCCTGCTTGTACTGGATCGCGCGGCTCAGGCCGAAGGCTTCCATCTGGGCCACGTAGGCGTTCCAGGCTTCCTCGGTCAGTTCTTCCTGGCCGGTGATCCACTTGGCTTCATGTTCATCCTTGTAGGTCTTGATATTGGCGGTGATGGTGGCGAAGTCATCCGCGTTCTCGGTGGCAATGGCAGCGCCGGCGGGATACATATACTTGCCAAAGTCCGTCTTGGTCCACAGATGCATACCGGCCACCTGGGCGGAGTAGCTGTAGTACTGATCGTTCACGCGGGTATCCTGCACCACGGGGCCGTTCTGATGGCCGCGGGCATACAGGCTCAGGGCGGCGGCCACGTTCAGGCCGTCCGCGTTGTGCAGCACCACGTCGGTGAAGGTGGGATAGCCGTCCACCATGTTGTAGCTTTCGCCTTCGATGCCGAAGCAGTTGATCATGTGGCCTTCTTCAGAGTACATCCAGTCCAGCAGATACACGGCGGCTTCAAACTTTTTGCCGCCCTCGTCCGCCAGGCGCTTGGAAATGGCGGCGGAGGAGCCGGAAGCGTCGTACAGGCCGTTCATCTTGGAGAACTTGGCATTCTGGCCCTTCACGGAGGTCACGGGCACGGTGGTGACCATATCGCTTTCATCGGAGATCAGGCCCGCTTCCAGCAGATAGGGGAAGATATTGGAGGCGCCGCCGCCGCAGGCGTCATAGGTGGCAAAGGCGTTGCCGGCAGCCATGATGCCGCGGCCGTCGCCGGCCTTGGTGTGGGTCAGGTAATCGGGGTCAATCAGGCCATCGGCATACCAGGAGGCCATCTTCTTCAGGTATTCAAAGTGGCTGTCCTCCACCAGGCCGTTCTTGACCACGCCGTCTTCCACATAGTAGTCCCAGAAGTTGTCGTAGCCGGGGGTGAAGATCTGGTTCATCCATTCGGTGCGGGTGATGAAGGGGATCATATCCGGATACGCGGCCTTCACGGCGCGCAGCACGGTGTCCCACTCGTCGATGGTTTCGGGAACCTCCAGGCCCAGCTTCTTGAGGATGTCGCCCCGCATATAGAAGCCGGAGGTGAACAGGCAGTTGTTGTTCTCAAAGGTGGTGCCGCGCAGGAAGGGGAACACATAGTAGTCGCCGTCCGCGGTCTTGACCGCCTTGTCGATGGCCACTTCGTTGTCCAGGATGGCCTTCAGGTGGGGGGCCTTGCCGGAGGCGATCACATCGTTCAGGGAAATGATCACTTCGTCGTCAATGGCCGCGGAAGCGCCGCCGGGATAAGCGGTCCAGGAGTATTCCACGATGTCGGGCATTTCATCCGGCACAGCGGTGAGCAGATTGAATTCGGTGCCATCCTGACCGGCGGCGGGATGGATGAATTCGATTTCAATGCCGGTGGCTTCCTTCACGGCCTCATACCAGCGGGTCTGCGCCATGTTGGTCACCTTGGCCGCGTCCAGGTTTTCATGCAGCTTGACCCAATAGGTCAGCTTCACGCCCGCGTAGGGCTTGTCTTCCGCGGCAAAAGCGGGCAGGGCGAAAATCGTCGCCAGCATCGCCAGCGCCAGGCACAGGGATACCAGTTTCTTCATGGTTGTTTCTCCTTTTTGATTTTATTTTATCAGCGGTTCCACCGCCAATAATTCGTTGGTTACAGGGCAATGCCCGCTTCCCCGGGCAGCGCCCATTTTTGAGCGGAGGCCAGGAAGGCATCTTCCAAGCCCCGCACGCAGGGGAACCGGTCCCCATCCTCCTCCAGCCATGTCACATGGGAAGGATCGATATCCCGAATCGGCAGGGCCTGGGCCATGCGCACCGCCTGCAAATGGGATAAGCCGGATTCCGGCCCGCACAGGGGATGGGTCCCGTCCTTCACGCACTCCACGGCGTCGTACAGCTTCTGCATCATGGGCGTATTGCCGTCCAGGCCGTAATCGATGATTTCCCCCGTATCGGTCCTTACCTCAAATGGCTTGCCCTTGCCCCAGGACAGCGTTCCATGCTCAAATTCCCCAAAGCCCATCTGCCCCAGGTTTTTGCTTTTCAGGGGATGGGCGGTGTAATACATGAGCGGCGTTCCCCCGTCCGCCATAAAGCGCAGGGCGGCGATATCGTAGTTTTCCACCCGGGGGTTCCCCCGGTACAATTCCCCCTCCACCGTCTTTAGCCCCGCGGGTGTTTCCATGGTATCGCCCAGCAAAAACGTCATCAGCTGAAAATGATGGGCGCAGGCGTTCATGAACGGGCTGTCCAGCACTTCCCGGCCATCCAGGGTGATTTTCCCCGCCCAATTGCTCCGGGCGTAATAGTTTTCCCCTCGCCGCATGGCGTGGACGCAGCGAAAGCGCAGGGGCTTGCCGAACCGGCCAGCAAGAATATCCCGTTTCAGCGCCAGCACCGCCCGGTCGTAATTCAGCTGCCAGCCCAGCGCCAGGAAGCGGCCCGCTTCCCGGGCGGCCTCCTTCATGGCCAGCGTTTCCTGCTTTGTCAGGCACAGGGGCTTTTCGCACAGCACGTTCACGCCGTTCTTCAGGCACTCCAGCACCATGGCGGCATGCAGATGGATGGGGGAGGAAATCACAGCCAAATCCGCCTGATCCCGCTCAAAAAAGCTTTGCAGGCTGGTATACACGGGAATGCCCTTTTCCCTGATTACGGGGAATTTTTGGTCCAAACCGGGGGCCACGTCCACAATGCCCACCACATCGCCGCCCACGTCCTTTTCCGTGGCTTCGGCCAGGTATTTTTGCCCGTACATGCCCACGGACACCAGCACGATCCGAACCCGATCAATCCCGGACATCGCCCATTTCCTCCCGTATATTCCGAAATACCGCCTGACCTGCGCCCACGGCGGCCAGGCCAAGCAAAGCGCCGCTAAAGCGTTTTCCCCCTGCCAGGCCTTCATCGGTTAAGTATTCTGCGCGGAAGGTCTTCGTTCCGTTTGCTTCCCCGCAGGAAGCCATAAACGCAAGGCCATGGCACTCCATCCGCAGCCTGGCCTGCCAGCCGGGTACGCGGCCCAGCGTTTCTTCCGTTTCCTCGTTTCCGATGCGCTGCCAGAGCACCACGTCCGCGCCCTGGGCCGTTTTCCGAAGGCCCAGCACAAAATAGCTTCGTTCATCGTAATAGCCCGTCAGCCCGGCAAAGCTGCCCGCTTCCATCTGCCGGATATCCACTGCCGCTTCCAGCACGGCATCCGCTTCCCGCAGCCGATGCAGCAGCGCGTGGGCGTCGTCCGGATCGGAAAGCTCTGCGCCCCCCCGCACCCGCACGCTTCCGTCGGGCTCCAGGCGGGAAAAGCTTTCCGGAGAAAGCCGGGGGCATACCCAAGGCTCTCTCTGCTCCACGGGTGCGTCGGGCAGCAGCTTCTTTTGCAGGCAGGAGGGGCCCTTCAATTGATTGACCATGGGCCAGCCGTCCGGGGTCCATTCCAGCGGGTCCAAAGCGGTTTCCCGGCCCATCAGCGTTTTTCCCTCCACCTGCCTGCCGCACAGATACACGAAAGCCCAGCGGCCGTCCGGCAGCTCCACCGGTTTTCCGTGGCCGCCCCGGCGGATATAGGCTTCTTCCTCCCGTTTGCCCAGAATGGGGTTGAAGGGACAGCTTTCATAGGGCCCGTACAGGCTGCGGGACCGGGCGCAGGATTCCACATGGTCAGGGCCCGTGCCCCCCTCCGCCAGGAACAGGTAGTACCAGCCGTCCTTTTTCATCAGATGGGGCCCCTCGCTTTTGATCCTGTTCCAGCCGTACCAGATCATGCGGGGGGTTCCCAGCAAGTCCCCTTCATCGCTCAGGGGCGTCAGCTGCGCGCCGATATTGGTGACCAGATACCGCTTTCCATCATCATCCGTGAAAATGGAAGGGTCGATGCCGTCCACATCCAGGAATTTGGGAGTGTCCCAGGGGCCCTGGGGCGTGGGCGCGGAGGTGATCATCTGAGTACGCACAGGCACGGCAGGAGCGCGCAGCGTGGCCACCACCCAGAACCGGCCTTTGTAATAAGAGATGTCCGGGGCCCAGTAGCCATAGCCCCCAGGCACGCTGCGCAATCGGGCGGTGTCCGGGTCCGTGAACACATGGCCGATGGTTTCCCAATGCACCAGATCCCGGGAATGGCTGATGGGCAGGGCGGGCACCATCGCAAAGGAAGAATTGACCATGTAATAATCTTTTTCCACCCGCACAATGGAAGGGTCGGGCCGAAAGCCCCGGAGCACGGGATTCCGGTAGCACTCCGAAAGACGGACGCCGCAAAGCGCCTCCAGGGTGTTTAGCGCTTCTTTTCCGGTTTTCGCGGCGATATCCAGCGGCGTGATGCCCTGATCATCCCCCGTCAGGGCGTCCATGCCCAGTACCTGGAGAACAAAGGCCATGGTCTCCCGGTCGCCGGAGGCAGCCGCCGCGTGGAGCAGGCTTCTTCCCTGGGCGTCCTTTTCCAAAGGCATGCCATGGCAGCGTTCCACCAGCAGGCGCAGCATATCCGCTTTCCCCAGCCGCGCGGCATGGTAAGCCCAGCCGGTTTTTACAGGGCCGGGCACCGCGGCATATTTCCCGTCATGCAGGCTGCGTTCCAGCGTTTCACGCGCTCCCGCTTCAATCAGGCGTTCCGGCGCCGCTTCCATGCTCCTTATCCTCCCTGCATTTTTTCCACACCCGCTCAAACCACAGATCCCGCTCCGGCATGGGCCGGGCAGGCTCCCGGCGGCTTTGGGCTCCCCGGGTCAAAAGTACGCCGGGGGGATTTCCTGTTTCCTGCGCCGCGAAGAGCATGGCGGACAACACCGCTGCCTGCGTCACCAAAATATCCTTGAGCAGCAGGCCTTCCACCATGTTTTCCCCTACGGGCACGGCTTGCAGAAGCGCTTCTTCCGCCTGCTTTTTTAACGCTTCCATGCCGCTTGGGTCCCGCTGAAAGGCGGCGGCGCGGGTCATTTCCCGCTGGAAAAAAGCAGCGTCTCCCCGGGGCAGAAGAATGGGCGAAAAGGGCAAGGCTGTTTCCGATACCCTGCGGCTGTTTTTCATGATGTGCCGCGCTGCCCGGAGGGACCCGGCCTGGGTGGAATTCAGCGCCGTGCCGCCGGGGCGCTTTCTGCCAAAGGTGCCCGCCGCTTCGCCGCATACATACAGCCCCGGCACGCAGGTCTGCCAATCGGCGTCCACGGCGATGCCGCCGTTGTGGTGCTGGGCGCAGACCCGGATCTCCAGCATGTCCCTTTCCAAATCAATGCCGTGATCCCGGTACAATTGAACAGCCGGAGCGTTCATGGCCTTGAGGCGAAGGAAGGGGGTTTCCTGAACCGCGCCGCAGTTTTCAAGATAGGTTCTTGCTTCCTGCGGAAGATTGCTTAGAGCCCAGCCCCGGGGATTCCTGCTGTAATCCAGGTATACCTTCCGCCCCGCGTCGTTTTCCCGCTTCACCAGAATATCCACCTGGCTGGAGCCGGGCACCTTGCTTTCATCAAAGGGCCATTGATAGCCCTTCAAAAAAGTCAGGGCCAGGGCCTGCTTTTCTCCCAGGGCATCTGCCAGGAATTCCCGCTGGGTGCCCTCTCTGTCCACCGACACATAGCGGGGAATCACCTGCTGATAGCTTCCGCTCACATTCCAGCGGAATTTCACGGAGGCCAGGCCGTACTGCCAGCAGTCCAAATTCGCCCCCGCCGCCCCGGCTTCCAGGGCCAGGCCGCTCATGCCATGCTGGCTTTCCGGGTACACCCGGTCCTGATAAATATGGGCGGGGCCGCCGGTGCACAGGACCACATTGGCGCAGCGCACCCGGAGAAAATCTTTTTTATCGGTCAAATACACGTCCAGCGCCGCCACGCCGTTTTCATTTGTCACGATACGGGCCGCCAGCGCGCCTTCTAAAATGGAAACGCCCCGGGTAAGAACGGATTTTTCCAGGGCCTCCGTCATGTATTTGCTGGTCAGGGGCCCGGCGGAGGTAGCCCGGCGGCGGGTATCGTGGTCCGTCTGGTAGCCCACATATTCCCCGTATTCATTGGCGGGAAAGGGCACGCCCAGGGAAACCAGCTTGAGAAAGCTGGGGGCGGAGGCCGCCGCCTCGCACAGCGCCGTATCGCCGTTCACATCGGGATAATGCAGATCCCGGGCCAGCGCGCCCACGCTGTCGCCCTCGTCGCCGGACAGGGAAAGCTTATAATAGGTTTGTTTGTCACTGCCGGTGTTCCGGGAGGTGCCCGCGTTCATATCCTCGGTCACCAGCAGCAGGCTGGTTTCGCCCAGCGCCGCCAGGGTGTCCGCCGCGTTCAGCCCGGCGCAGCCGGACCCCACCACCACAGTGCGGACGATTCTTTCTTCCACGGCAAACACCCCCTTTTGGATTCAATGGAAACCTGCGCCTGTGCTTTCCAGCGTCAAAGCCGCTGAAGCTGAAAGCCGCCGTCCGCGTCCAGCACCTGGCCCGCGGAATAATCCAATAGCCCATCGGCGCAGGCCAGCGCCATCTTCGCCACATCCAGGGGCGTGCCGAAGCGCTTCACCGGCAAAAGGCCCCCTTCAATCAGCCGTTGGTACTTGTCATGCACCACTTTCGTCATATCCGTATCAATGATGCCGGGGCGGATCTCAAACACCGGAATGCCTTCCCCGGCCAGCCGGTCGGCAAACAGCCGGGTCACCATGCCCACCCCCGCCTTGCTCACGCAGTATTCCCCCCGGGAAACGGAGGAGGTATAGGCGCTCATGCTGCCGATATTGATGATCCGGGGCTGCCAATCGGGCATATGCGCCTCCCGCTCGGCGATCATTTCCCTGGCAAACAGCTGGCACATGAACAGCGTGCCCTTCAGATTGATGCCCAGCACCCGGTCAAAGCTTTCTTCCGTCATTTCCAGCAGATCGCGCCGCTCCAGGGGGGCCACCCCGGCATTGTTGACCAGCAGATCGACACGCCCGTACCCGCTTACAATGTATTGCAGCGCCGCCTTCCGGTCTTCCTCCCTGGAAATATCGCAGGAAAAGTAATTGCAGCTGGAGGGCAGGTCCTCCGGCCTTTCCTTCCTTGCGCCGGAATAAACCACCGTCCAGCTCTTTTCCCGCAGCAGATCAGCAATGCCCCGGCCGATGCCCCGGCTGGAACCGGTTACGAAAGCGACCTTCACAGCCTGTATACCTCCCTGTCCCTGACGACGCAGCCCGCAGGCGTTCCCTGGCGCAGCAGCGCCGCGCAGCCCCCGCAGGTGACGCAGACCTTTTTGGCATCCATCACGCCGGTTTTCTTCAGATCCTGAATAAAATCAGGATAGGCAAAGGCCAGCCGCCCAAACCCCGCCATGGCGCAGTGGCCGCCGGATACCATGCCCGCGGCCAGATTCCCGGCCCACTGGCGCGGATAGGAAAACGCGCTGCCGATCACCGGCAGATCGGGCAGGGCATGCTGGATTTCGCTGACGCCCGCCATCATGCGGCCTTCCCCTTCCAGGGGATGCTCGTCCGGCACATAATTTCCCCGGTCGTAGGGCCGGTTCACATGGGGATTCTTATAAGGGTTGCCCATGGTCACATTGATCAGGGGAATATGGAATTCTTCTTTCAGTTCACCGATCAGGCGGATGGGCTCGGAAAGATCAGGCGTCAAACCGCTCTCGGCGCTGACCCCAAAGCCATAGGGGAAGGGGAAGCCGTCGTACACGTTCAGGCGGCTGGTGAGGAAAAAGCCCGGCCCCGTCACAGCGGATTCCGCAGCCCGGTAGCAGTTTTTTAAAAAGCGGGTACGGTTTTCGTAGCTGCCGCCGTAGGCTCCGGGCCGGGTATAAGCGGAAAGCAGTTCGCAGGCCAAATACCGGTGGCAGCATTTCACGTCCATGCCGTCAAAGCCCGCTTCCTGGCACAGTCGGGCCGAATTCACATAGGCTTCCTCGAAGCGCTTCAGATCGTCGTCCGATACGATCCGATCCGAAGGCAGGGGAGTATTCTCCAGCGGCGGACAATTGTAGGCGATCAGGGGTTCAGGATATCCGTGAGGCTTGGAATAACGGCCTGAATTGGTGGCCTGCATCACGATCAGCGGCGCGTAGCCGTTTTCCTTCAGCGAGGTTTCACGGATTTCGTTCACCAGTTTTTTAAAGGCGTCCACGTTTTTTTCCGTCAGCCAAAGCTGGTGCGCCGAGGCCCTCGCCTGGGGCAGCGTGGCCACGGCTTCAAACCAAATCAGCCCCGGTCCGGCCTGGGCAAACCGGCGGTAACGGCGGCAGGGCCTATCTCCCGGCGCGCCGTCCTCCGTGCCGTCCGTGCCCTCCATGGGCTGGAATACGATCCGGTTGGCTCCCTGCTTTCCCGCCAGGGGAAGCGGCTGAAAAAGGGCGGAAACATCCTCTGCCAACGGGATAAAAGCATTGAGTTTTTTTGATTCAAGCTGCAAGCTCTCAAGCGTGGGATAATGAAACGCCTCATGCTTCATTTTTGTGACTCCCCTTGTATGTTTCTGCTTTATATGATACAATAGAAACGATAGAAAAAATGGTTCATTTTCGCTCAAATATATGTAATTTCGATTTTGGGAGGGATTTATGTCCTTTGAAATCAAATACAATGATCAGCCCACTCCCCACGGCATGCACACGCATACCTACTATGAAATGCTGTATGTGCTTTCAGGGGCGGCGGTTATCACGGTGCGCGGCAGGGCGTATGAATGCGGGCCGGGCTCCCTGATTTTTCTGAACCCCTTTGACGAGCACGCCTCCCATCCCCTTGAATTGCCGTACAAACGGTATTATCTGCTGATGCCCGTGACCCAGCTCAAGGCATTTCACAACGATGTGCTGCTGCTTTCTGTATTTCGCTTTCACGGGGATCAATTTCCTTACGCGGTGCAGGTGGGAGAAAGGAAGCCCCGCTTTGATTCCTATTTTTCCATGCTGATGGATGTGCAGAAGGAGGGCGGCAGCTTTGCCGATACGCGCATGGAAGCGCTGATGACCCTGATTCTGACCGATATCCACGCCATGCGGCCCGATCTGTTTATTCCGGCCAACCAGCTTTCCTTCCTGCCCATTCAGGATATCATGAATGATCTGGATGTTTCTTTCTGCGAGCCCTTTTCGCTGCAGGAGCTGGCGAATAAATACCATGTTTCCCCGGGATGCCTGTCGCTCCATTTCAAAAGGGCAGTGGGGATCAGCCCCATGCAGTATGTGACCCAGAGCCGGATGCAGCGGGCGCGGCTGCTGCTGCTTGGCAGCGAGCTGTCCATTGCCGCCATTGCCGGTCAGTGCGGGTATCCCGATGTCAGCAATTTCGTCCGGCGTTTTCATTTGCAATTTCAGCAGACGCCCCTGCAGTACCGGCAAAAACACAAAGAGCGGCAGTAGCTCTTCTGCGCGCTGATCCGAGCCCGGTTACTCACTGGTATCTTTTTTCATTGCAAAGGAATGATCCCTGGATAACAGAAATCTCCTCAGCGATTTCGCTCAGGAGATTTCTGCTTTTTTATTCGCGGTTTTTTCACAGCCCCTTTTTCACAGTGATGAATGATCACAGGAAAGGTCAGTCTGTCGGATCGTGATCATGCGCCAGAAACCCAAGCCTGCTTATAAGCGGCTTTCTCTATTCGAGCCAAGAAAGTTCGCAGCTTACTCTATCTCATCCAAATCGGGCAATTCCACCGCGTCGTCTTCTTCAAAGGATTCTTTTCCCAGCTCGGTGATTTTGGTTTTTCCGGCTTCCCCATATTGATAAAGCTGATCGAAAAACTCAATGGCGGCGCGAATTTTCGTGCGCAGTAAATAACCGCCGGATTCAGTCGCCTCCCAAATAGCTTCCGGAGAAACGTCCGGATGCCATTCATAAGCGCGGCCATGGAAATCCTGGATGCTCATGAGAATCCGCATCGTTTCATCCTTTGTCAGCGGAGGCAGCTCAGGCGCGTTCAGGATCGCGTTTAATGTGGCGTTGGCCGCCTTCAGGCTTGCCGGATCATCCGCAAATACGGCTTGGAGATTTTCCGCTTCATTTTTCTTTTCGATCACGTCTTCCGTGTAGGAAGCGCTGAACGCAAAAAGGCTGAACATGTTTTCCATGCGGGGACCGGGCTGCAAAAAACGCTGAATTTCCCGATATCCCTTCGCCCGGGCCTTTTTCCCCAAACGGCCCATCAGCTCCGCTTCATCGAACAAAAGCACCCAGCCCGCGCATCCAAGCTGCCGGGATTCTTTGGCGGCAGCAGGCGGGACCGTCCGGATCATCGGGTGATGATCTATATTGTCAATTCCGCGAGAGGGGCATTATCCGCTCATATCAGAAAGGAGCTGGCCCAGAACCATCATGTATTGCTCATCTGCGATGAATGCCATCATTACGCAAGCCCGCAGAACTGCCGTATTTTTGATTTTCTGACGCCCGAAATATCCGCCGGAAGCCTGTACGCATGCATGGGGCTATCCGCTACCCCATTCCAGACGGAGGATGACGCGGCGCTGACCTTGGCGCTGGGCAGAGCAATTTACCAGTACAGCTTGGATGACGCGGTGCGGGAGGATATTCTTTCTCCATTTGCCGTGTGCGAGGTATCCGCGTCCTTTTCGCCGGAGGAATTAAAGCAGTACAGCCAGCTGACGGCGGAAATCGGCATTTTGCTTTCAAAGCTCCGTGACCTCCACCCCAGCCTGGAAGCCATGGAAAAGAAAAAATTTTTACGGACGGTGTCAAAAATGGCCCGTGAAGCGGATTGGGCGATGGAAGACCCTGCCGCCGGTTTTTTGCTGAAAACATACCAGCGAAAGGAAATCAGCGTGCTGGCGGCCTCCAGGATTTTGTGCGGCTTGGCGCTTTTGGAGCGCCTGTGGCCCACAGACAGGGTGATCGTTTTCTGCGAACGCAAGACGCAAGCTGATGAAATGGCCCGCCTGATCCGCCGCTGCTTTGGGAATATCTGCGCCTTATACCATTCCGGTTTGACCAAGGAAGCCCGGGAAAGAAACCTGATTCTGTTCCGGGAAAACAGCGTTCGCGTGCTGGTAAGCTGCCGCTGCCTGGATGAAGGGATCGACGTGCCGGACGCGAATATCGGCATCGTGCTTAGTTCCTCTGCCGTGGAACGGCAGCATATTCAGCGCTTGGGCCGGCTTCTTCGGCAGGCGGAGGGAAAGGACGCGGCCTGCCTGTATCATATCTCCATCAAGGAATCCGCCGAGGATTCCGCTTTTCTCCCCGGATTGGCGCAGGCGGAAAAATATACCCTGCGCTATTATCCCGCCGAACGGGATTTTTCCAACGATTTATATGAATATGTCGCCGCGGGCTTGCTGAATAACGCCAAGGAACAGGGCTTTCCCCCGAACATGCTTCAGGAATTGCGCGCCTGCCTGATCGAAGGACTGACCCGCGCTGACTGTCTGCTGCCGGATGCTCTTTTGGAAAACCGGGTTTTACAGGCTCCGACGCATCATGAACGAAACTACTGGCGCGTGATGCTAAAATTGTCCCGCGTCCTGTCCAAACGCGGTTCATGATCAATGAACCCTTCGTTGGTGCTTGAAAGAACGCTTTAAATCACCAAGTGAGGAGTGAGGAATGAGGAGTTGAAAATTGTTATATTGCGCGAAGCGCAAACGATTAACTCCTCACTCCTGACTGATTTAAAGCCGCGCCAGGCGTCCCTTCGGGCCGTCTGGCTATTAGAACGCGATCAGGATAAAAAAGAAACGAGAGCGCGAAAAGAGAAATTCCGTGCTCTCGTTTTTCATTTCCTTATTCTTTTTCCCGGTTCAGCCGGAAGGCCACGGAGCGTTTTAAATACTCCAAGTATTCCTCGTCCCGGCACATGGCCTTTCCAGGGGTGTCGGAGAGCTTGGCCACGGCGCGGCCATTGACGGTCTGCAATTTAATGACGATGTTCAACGCCTTTTCGCAGGTATCGTTGGAGCAGAAGGTGCCGATGCCGAAGGAAACCTTGGCGCGGTTCTTGAAATGGTCATACAGCGCCTGTGCTTTATCAAAGTCCAGGCTGTCGCTGAACAGGAGCAGCTTGGTCCGGGGATCGACGCCGTACTTTTCATAGTGCTTGATGATCTTTTCACCCCATTCGTAGGGGTCGCCGCTGTCGTGGCGCACACCGGAGTAGTTGTTCACCATCGAGCGGTTGAAATCCAGCAAAAAGAGGTCGGTGGTGATGGTGTCGG
>ODAI011266893.1_pt1 | contig 21377 bp, 19 predicted proteins | sample 1539321 | NCBI WGS metagenome assembly ODAI01 (sample SAMN02144231, study PRJEB22623) | gut metagenome | biome: sheep rumen | host: Ovis aries | place: New Zealand | reverse complement strand
TCACTGATGCGGTTAGCCTCAAACAATTCATCAGCGTACTTTTTCACAACTTCCGCTCTGTAGCCTTTTTCTTCTTTGAAGAATGCCAGGTTATATAACCATCTAACTCTATCAAAGAAGGTTCCAAATTCGTGCCTCACTTCAGAGACAGTTAATGGATGTTCGTAATCGGACATAAGTGTTTCTCCTTTTAATAAAACTATTATTGGTAACTCTCGTGCTACCTATATTGAACTAATAAGCTAACCATTAGTCCTTATGTCCGGTGCAAATAGTATACAAGATGCCTCCATAAAATTGGAGGTTTTTTCTTTTGGGTTTACAAAAAGCTTCTTTTTCTCCGTATTCCGAAAGGAGCCATCTATGTTGACTACTCAGGAAAAACTCAAAATCTACGATTTAAGAGACAAGCAAATGTCTTTTGCGGAGATTGGAACGATTCTTAATAAACCTAAAAGCACAATCTCTACTTTTTTGTTAAGAAATCCAATCAACAATATTCGAATAAATTGTTTGAATTGTGGTGAAGGTTTTGTCCCGCTTTCCGGAAATAGAATTAAACGTTTTTGCTGTAAAAAATGCAGACAAGCTTATAAGAACGCTAGAAGAAAAACAGATCTGTCATTAAAAAAGGTATTTGTTTGTGAAGAGTGCGGTGTTGTTTTCATAGCTAGCAAATATAAAAAAAGAAGGTTTTGTTCTAGAGAATGCTTTCAGAGTTTTGAGTCTCGTAGATGGAATAAAGCAAATGAAAGATTGTAATTTAGAACTCTATTTAGCTGAGATTGCTTTGATTAAAGAATTCCTAGAACAAGGAGTTCTTGATGAAGCTGATTATATGAAAGCTGAAGCTTATTTAGCCAAGAAACATTGTATCAAAGATAAGTCTATTTATAGACTTAATAAGTTGATAAACGACCAAGATTATGGGATGTATATAGGTGAGGAAAAGGAGGACAAAAATGACTCAAATAAAGAAGATAGAATCGTCACGAAGATTACCTAAACTTCTTAGGGTTGCGGCTTATGCTAGGGTGAGCAGAAACAAAGAGTCTCTGCTTCATTCTTTTAACAATCAAGTCGAACATTATCGAACCTATATTCAGTCCAGGAAAGACTACATCTTCAAAGGTGTTTATGCCGATTTAGGAATAAGCGGAACTAAGGAAGATAGAGAAGAGTTTAATAAGCTGTTAGATGCTTGTAGAAGTGGAGAGATCGATTTGATTATTACAAAGTCTATTTCCAGGTTTGCAAGGAATACCGCAACACTTCTTAAGACGATCAGAGAGCTAAAAGCTCTGAAAGTTGATGTTTTCTTTGAAGAGCAGAATATCCATTCAATTTCGGAAGAAGGAGAATTCATTCTCACTCTTTTAGCTTCTATGGCTCAAGAGGAAGCTAGAGATATGTCAGAAAACGTCAAATGGGCTGTTCTAAAACACTTTAGCGAGGGAAAGGTTTATTCCATGACCATACTTGGTTATCGTCTTAAGAACGGCGTTTTAGTAATTGAGCCAAAAGAAGCAGAAGCGGTAAAACTCATGTTCAAACTTTATTTAGAAGGATATGGCACTCAGAAAATAGCTATCACCTTAGAAAAGATGGGCTTTAAATCAAGATTTAACAGGAAGCTCACTTATACATCGGTGATGGGTGTTTTAAGAAACGAAACCTATACAGGGGACATCACTCTTCAAAGCACTTTTAATGAGAACTTCATAACCAAGAAGATGATTAGAAATAAAGGTCAAAAGAGAATGTGGAGAGTTGAAGAAGCTCATGAGCCTATCATCGATAAAGAAACTTTTAGTAAAGTTCAAAAGCTAATAAAAGAAAGAGCAGTGGGAGTAATCACCAGGGAAGAGAATAATCCGTTCCAACAAAAACTGGTCTGCCCTTACTGTAACCGCCATTTTTCCAGAAAAATAAGCAGAGGAAAATTCCATTACATTTGCTCTTACTATGACAAATATGGAAAAGATGGTTGCCCAAATAAAAAGGTGCCTCAAGACATCCTTGAAAAAGTGACCGCTGATGTTCTGAAACTCAAAGAGTTTAATGTAAGACTTTTTGAAAAAGAAATAGACCACATAACTGCGTTTAATGATTCAAGGCTAATTTTCCATTTCAAAGATGGTCATGAGGTTGAGAAAACTTGGAGTTACCCATCAAGAAAAGAGCTTTGGTCGGAGGAAATGAAAGAAGCAGCTAGGAAGAGAACCGCTGCGATGAATGAAAGGAGAAAACAATGCCAAGAATAACTGTAATTGAACCAACGATAGATGTGGTGAGTAATTTGCCTATATTTCAAAAGAATAAAAGGAGAGTAGCCGCATACGCACGTGTTTCTACTGATAATGATGAACAATACACTTCTTATGAAGCCCAGGTTGAATATTACACCAGGTACATAAAGGAAAAAGAGGAGTGGGAGTATGTTGAAACTTACGCCGATGAAGGCATTAGTGGAACAAGTACCAAAAAAAGAGCCTCTTTTAACAAAATGATTGAAGCTGCTCTCAACGGGAAAATTGATTTAATAATCACAAAATCCATTTCAAGATTTGCGAGAAACACTTTAGATACCATTTCTAAAATCAGAGAATTGAAAGCTCACCATGTTGAAGTGTTCTTTGAAAAAGAAAATATATGGACATTCGATCCTAAAAGCGAACTAATTCTCACAATTATGGCTTCGATAGCTCAGGAAGAATCAAGAAGCATCTCCCAGAATGTCACCTGGGGTAAAAGAGTGGCTTTTCAAAAGGGAAAAGTAAGTATGGCTTATAGTACTTTCTTAGGTTACAGAAAAGGAGCTAATGGAGAGATAGAAATAGACGAAGAACAAGCAAAGCTTGTCAGAGAAATTTACAGGCTATTCCTCTTTGAAGGATTAACTCCTCATAGCATTGCAGAAAGATTTAATAGAGCTGGAATTCCAACTGTTACCAAAGGCTCAAAATGGTATAAAAATGGAGTACTTTCTATTCTAACTAATGAAAAATATAAGGGTGATGCTCTTCTTCAAAAAACTTATGTTGAGAATTACCTTGACCATAAGCTTGTAAAAAACAACGGAGTCTTGCCTAAATACTACGTCGAGAATTCTCACCCTGCTATCATAGATAGAGGGGAGTGGGACATGGTACAAGCTGAAATAAAAAGAAGAAGTGAAATAGGTGCTATTTATTCCGCTAACGATATCTTTTCAGCCAAGTTAATCTGTGAAGACTGTGGTGGATTCTACGGAAGAAAAGTTTGGCATAGCAACGATGCTTATAGAAGAATAGTTTACCAATGTAACCACAAGTTTGATTCAAAGAATCAGCATAAGTGTCAAACGCCTCATTTAACCGAGGATGAAATAGTTCAAAAGTTCATGGAAGCATATAACGAAGTGATGTCTGAAAGGGAACAAATAATTGATGACTTAACTGAGGTTGCTGAACTCTTAGGAAATCAAGAAGTATTAGATAGTAAAATTTCCAAAGCAAAAGAGGAGCTTGATGTGGTGGAAACTATGGTACAAATGCTTATTGATAAGAGAACAAAAACTAATGAGCTCTCTGAAGAAGAATTCCTTAAACAATATGAAACATTGGAAGAAAAAAACAATAAGTTAACTGCTAGAATCAACGCTCTAACTGCCGAGAAGACAATTCAAAGAGGCAAAAAAGAAAAGATACTTGCTTCAGTAGAGCTAATGAAGAAGGAACCAGAAACCATACTCAAGTGGAACAAAGAAGCATGGATGGCTATGGTGGAATCTGCAATTATTCACAAAGATAAAACATTAAGTTTTAAATTCTATTGTGGAAGAACCATCAAAGTGTGATATCCTATTTACGAAGAGAGATCTTCAAAACCCCTGTCAATTAACCGTACGCAAAAAAATGATAGCCGTACGCAAAATTGAGTTAAAAAATCGAACATCGTACGCATTGTGTTCGAATTGGACAAGGGGCTCATAATCGTATACATACTTTGATACAAAGGTTTACGATAAAAAAGCACGAGAAATGGGGAGAAATCCTCATTTTTTGTTATGTTTGAGCTATTTCTAGGTCTGCTAGTTCGATTCTGAAGGCAAAAAATAGTGGTTTCATTTATACCTATGGTGAACCACCTCATTGACCTATGGGTACCCCACCTGACACCTATGGGAACCCCATATTGTATTTAAGAATGTGTGCAATGTTTGAATTTCATATTTTTATTATTTATAAATAGTTAAGAGCAGCAAAATGTTGTATCATATCAATAAGTGCGTGCAGATTTATCTGGACTCATATTATTTGGAGATTTTATAGTTATGACATTTAAAGACGCTTTTCTGGCTAGAGTAAATATTATTAAGGATTCTGAGGAATTAACAAATCAAATCACCTCTACTTCTTTGAAAGACCAAAAAAGAGTCTATAAGATCCTTAATGTTAACATAAAATCGCTTAATACATATGTCACTTATATAAGAGATTTGGTTTTTCATCCTGAGATTGATAACCACCAAAAAACACAAGTCTGCAGAGACATGAGAATTTATTACACTGGAAGTGTAGAAGAAGAGGCTAAAAAAGTTAAAGTTCGTCAAGACTTAATTCTTGCGATTGGTGACCTCTTTGAAGACAAGTCCTCATTTTACAAAGCAATCTTTATTTTCTTACTAGGTCTTAACAGTCTTTACAATCTTAGTGAAGGCTCAGAGTATTTATTCGATACATTACCTCCTTCATTACTTGACCATTATGACGAATATCTCAAAGATGTGTTAACTAATAAAGCATCAATTGTAAATCCTGCGTATGGCACCTTTGTTTTTTATCCAGATCCTGATTTATTAGATGCGTATTTAGATTTTTACAACTATGAAGTTGATAGTTTTATTGAAACATTAACAGCTTTAGAGGATGAAAAAATTGATTTTGTCTATAGAAGAATTAAAAATTGCCAATCTAGTGCCTTAAAGCAAGAAGCGGTTCTATTTTCTCTATATAGAATGATTTCTGAATTGAATTTTGAAGGCAAAACATATGAAGAGGTTGTTGACCTCCTATGCGATGCCATCGAGATTAAGCTTGATGATTTAGGATACCCAGAATTTGACTTTGGCTCCTTGTATACTATAACCGATGGCGATAAAGAGAAATTCAAAGAATTTTTGCTTAGTTTGAATGAAGATTCCAAAAACGAGATTTTTGAATGCTTAGGTAATAGTAGTGATCTCGGAAGCATAGAGTCGTACACATGGAGTGGGAAACTGGCAAAAAGAGAAAGAGTCAGAGAACACGAAGAAGGAGAGGATGTAGTCAGAACCTCTTCTGGCAGACGTGGTCAAACAAAATTCAAGAGAAATCTTGTTAATCGTGTTAAGAGGGCAAATGGTGGAAAATGCAGATGTGAAATATGTGGTTGCACCGTTGAAGGAGAAAATTATTTAATTGCAAGTCATATTTTGCCTTGGAAACATGCAACGCCTGAAGAAAAAGTGGATGGCAATAATGGATTATTACTTTGTCCAAACCATGACTTCCTGTTTGATGGTTTAAAGATTACATTTGATGAAACCGGGAAAATCATTATTAATGATGATATTAGCGATTCTAATAAGAGATCATTCAGGATAAATCTAGAAACCAAAATTACAATGACTCCAGAAATTGAAGTTTATATGGCTAGACATAGAAAAGCATTCAAAGGGAAAGGATGGGGAGAATGATTCACCTTCTCTTAAGATACATAGGTATTAAAACAAAACTCCTAGAACCTATATATGATGAAATAAATAGAATCACTCCAGATGGTGGTGGCGTTTTAGATATGTTTGCCGGTTCAACCATAGTTGGACAAAAAATGATGGATAGACATGTCGTTTATTCAAACGATATACAAAATTACAGCCGCATTGTTTCTCAAACACTTATTGAAATAAATAGTGACTTTAATTACAAAAGTTTGGATTATCATAAAGTGTTGAGTTCCAAATATTTCAAAGATAACATGAATTTTTTAAATTCATACTTTTCCGTTCCCGCAACCTATGAAAGGGAATTGTTTGAAAGAACGGAAGCGGATATAACTAATCAAAAGAATTTGTATGAATTCAAAAAGTACTATGAAGAATCACCTTATTCTGGCCATTTTTGCGAAACTATTCAATGCTTCAAGGGCATGAAGAAAGTGTTTTCTAATTCTTTCTATGCTCAGCAAAAATCTAATAGAGAAAATGGATTTTGGTGTCTTTTTACATTGGCATATGGTGTTCCGTATTTTTCCCTAAATCAAGCGATGTTTTTTGATTCATTCCGCTATGCTATTGAAAAAATGCTCTTAAACAAAGAAATATGTGAAACTGAATATAATTGTTATCTTTCTTTGCTAATTTATGTGCTTGAAAACACCGTAACCAGTGTTGGCGATCATTTTGCTCAACCACAACAGTTTAAAATAAGCGAAGAAGCAAGACTCCAAAGAGAAGTTAAAAAAATTCTTTCAAAGAAAAACAAAAATATGCTTGATCTTATGGAAGAAATGAATGTTCAATTGCAATCTTTGAAGCCAACAAAGTGGTCTCACTTAAACAAAACTTTTTGCGAAGACTATGCCAGATTGTTTGATAATCATGCAGAAAGATTAAAGGAAATAGAAACAATTTATATTGATCCTCCATACACAAATGCCCATTATTCCAGGTTCTATCATATTCTTGAAACAATCGTTCTTTACGATTACCCAACTATCGAATTTTTTGGGCGATATAGAAATGACAGATATCAATCTCCTTTTTGCATAAGAAGTGAAGCGTTAAGCGAGTTTAACAGAATGATTAAACTTTGCTTTGAAAATAATAAAAAATTGGTGATTAGTTATTCGGATACTTCACAGTGCATACTGAAAAAAGAGGAAATTGTTGACATAGTCAACAAGTATTATGCTAATGTTGAAGTTAAGGAGATTGATTATCTTTATAGGAATTTTGGACAAAAGCCTAACAAAGTAAAAGGAAATGAACTATTGATAATTTGTAAATAGAATATGGACAAATATTTAGGAAACAAAGCGAAAATAACGAGTGAGATTTTTGAAAGAATTAAGGATTTTGGTGGTTTGACTACTGGAATAGTTTTTGATGCGTTTTCGGGGACCACTAATGTTGGAAGATATTTTAAGAGCAAGGGTTTTGACGTTATTTCTAACGATATAAATGACCTCTCATTTGTCCTAGGTCAGTGTTATCTCAAAAATTCTGAGTATCCTTCTTTCTTAACCCTTTTTAATTCAAATAAAAAGATTATCCAACATATCGAGAGGATGAAACAAACTCCAGAATTTGAAATCTATAAAAAGAATTTTATTTCTTTAAACAAGCATTTGGTCGATGAGGATGTTCTTAAAGCACTAAAAAGCGAAAACTTTATTTCTTTACTTGTCTATCTTACCTATTTTTCCAACAAAGACGATATTTCGGATTTGAATTATAAGTTCTATCCGTTTGTTACCGAAAATTACACTGAATATGGTAGTAAATCAACATATTTAAATCTAGTTTATAAAAAGAGCTTAGTGAACATATCAGAGAGTCTTAAAAAGAAAAAACCAGAATTAAGTGAATTGATTAGTCAATTTTTAGAACCTCCTTTTGATTTAAAACTCTTAAAGGAATGTGCATCAAAATTAGAGGAATCTGAACCTGAGTATTTTGAGCTTCAAAGAATATTAAAAAAGCCAAACATAACTGGAAAAAGGAAATTTTTCTCAAAAAACCACGCTATCAGAATTGATCTTATTCTCAATACGATTTGTGCTCTGTCTAAAGAGAAATTGATTTTAGAAAATGAATATTACTATCTTTTATGTTCTTTAGTGGAATCTGTTGCTTTGTTCTCAAATACAAGTGCAACTTATCAAGCATTTTATAAGACGTATAGAGCCAACACATTACAAGAATTTAGACTCGTTGTTCCTATTCTTAGTCCGATAGAAGTGGAAGCTACAATTTTACAAGAAGATTCTTACTTAGCGATACCTAACGAAAACTGCGATATCCTTTATTTGGACCCTCCTTATAACTGGAGACAGTATGATTCTAATTATCATTTGCTTAACACTTTGTCGAGATACAGAGAAATAAAAAACATTAAAAAGTTCGAAAAAAATATCGTTGGTGCTTCTGGGGAAAATAGAGTTGAAAAACTTCAATACACCAGCTTTAACAATAACTCAAAATTTCAAGAAAGATTATTTGATGCAATAATCAGATCAAATTCTAGAATCGTTGCTGTTAGCTATTCCGATAGCATTAGCAATCATAAGAAAAATAAAATTGACGATCTCTTGGAGGAGTTTAACGCATTCTTCTCAAATAAAAAATTATTTAAAAAATTCAATTTATATCAAATTGAGAGCATAAATTTTGAAAGCAGAAAAGGCAATAAAAAGCAAAAAATACACGAACTTTTATTTGTTGCCTTAAAAAACTAAGGAGCTAAATTATGGAAAATCAAGAACCTAAAAAAGTTGGACTATTGAAGTTTCTTCAAATGAGCATGGGGAGTCAATTTGTTATTCCTGTTTATCAAAGAAATTACACATGGACAGCCAATAAAGAAGTCAAACAATACTTTGATGATTTAGAAAATGTTTTAAATGGAAAATACGACAAGCACTTTCTAGGTATTTTAATATACTTAGATACACCTATCGATTATGCTACAAGAGAGTTTTCCGTCATTGATGGTCAACAAAGGTTAACAACAACTTTTTTGATTCTTTATGCTATCAAGAATTTGATGATTTCCAAAGGAATGAGCGAAGAAGCTACAAAACTAGAAAATCAATTCTTAATTAACCAATACGTTCCTGATAAATTGAAGCTGAAATTAAAACCGCTCGTTGCAGATGATCAAGTTTATAAGCAAATTGTTTGTGATCAATTCGATGAAATCACAGAAAAAGGTTCTAATGTTTTTAAGAATTATTCTTGGATAGTTGCTAGATTGGAATACTTGCTCCAAAAATATGACTTTAATGCAATTTTAATGGCTTTGGACAAACTTTATGTTGTTTGCGTACCCGTAACTTCAAACGATAGTCCACAAAAGATTTTTGAAAGCATTAATTCGACTGGTGCAAAGCTTGTTGCCTCAGATTTAATTAGAAACTATATCCTAATGGATATTCCTAGCGATACGCAAGAAGCATTTTATAATCAATATTGGAAAAAGATTGAAGAAAATTTAACAAGCGATTCTAAGAAAATTGAGTTATTTTTCAGAATGTTTTTAGCGTGCAAAATACGCTTACTTCCAAATATTAGCGTTGTTTATCCAGTTTTTAAGGAGTGGTTTTCTGGAGAAATCGATGGTGGGAGAACGGTTGAAGACTGTTTAAAAGAAATCGTCACATATTCTAAATACTATTATAGTATTTATAGTAAGCCACTTGATAAGGTTGATTCCGGAATTAGAGATGCTGTCAAAGACTTCAGAAATAACCTTACTGAAATGCCTGCTCCTTTATTGATGGAGATTTACCAACTTTATTCTTCTCTTGATGAAGAGGGTAACCAGGTAGTAACAGCCAAACAATTCAGTGACATTATTCAATTGGTAAATGTCTATCTTATTAGAAGATCTATTTGTGCACTTGATACTAGCGATATAACAAGATTGTTTCCTGTTGTTATGAAAGATATTCTTAACGAATGTGACGGAAAATATGGAAATATTGTTGAAATAGCAAAAAAGAATCTCGTGAACAAACAACGAGGAAAATCTGCGGCAATGCCAACTGATGATGAAGTAAGAAATTATCTCGCAAATGCGAATGTTTACAACAACAGAGTAACGCTCAGGGTTATCTTTGATAAAATGGAGACTCATAACAACCCTGCTCCTGTTGATTTGTCAAAACTCAGTGTCGAACATTTAATGCCACAAACCCCAACAAAAGAATGGCTTGAAGCATTGGGGGTAGATGCGGAAACATACGAAAAGAACTTACACAGACTTGGGAATCTTACACTTGCTACAAGAAGCGATAACAGCAAAATGAAAAATAAGCCTTGGGAGTATAAGAAAGAAATACTTGCCGACACTGCACATCTCGTGATGAATAAGAAGATTCTTGAAAAAGAAAAATGGACAATTGCTGACATTGACGAAAGAAATAAAGAATTGGTTGAATTGTTTATCCAACTTTATCCATATCTTTCTGCTTCTTCTGAAGTCATTGCAAAACACGAAATTTCAATTGATTGGAGTGGAGTAGTGGCTTTTGCTACATTATATGAAGAAGATGGTGGAGTCGAAATTTCTGAAGGATCAGAAATAGTAAAATATGACGAAAATACACCAGAATGGTGTGTCGATTGGTTCAACAACCTTCTTGAAGAGGGAATTGTTAAAGAAACAGAAAATGGTGCCGTTTTTATCAAGTCCCTAATGGTTAGTGCCCAAAAGAAGAATTCCACTGGTTTATCTGCGGCTGCTGGTTTAATACTTGGTGGAAATAGAAATGGTTGGGAATACTGGAAAGACGAAAACGGAAAACCATTAAACGAGAACAAAGAATTGAAAAAGAAATTGAGTGATAAATAAACGGTAATTTTATGGAAAAATGGGTTGTATTAACTTTTTACCCTAATGACACATACACAACAACTACATATGAAAATGTGGAAGATGCGTTAAAAGATTATAGGAATTCTTTAGAGCTTCAAAATAAAGGGTATTTTTCGGGAAGAAGATATGCTCTTGTTTTAGAGGGATCGGAGCTTCCTATCAAAGGCTATGCACCTGGCGAGATGGCTGTTGGTGTAAAATTTGAAGAAATAAAATAAAACAATTATAATTATATTATCCATAAAGAGAACAGCGAGGGACGAGCCCAATGACCTGTCAGCAACCTGCGTTTGTAAGGTGCTAATGCTCGAACGATGGGAACAAATGGAAAAAAATGATCCTGTCGTTGCGATGGGATTTTCTTTTTATGGATTTGGCATAAGGAGGAAATAACATGTCAGACTCAAGATTTAAGAAACTCTATATTCTAAAAACTAAGGAAGGAGAAATAGAGAAACTGAGGCAGCTTTGCGAAGATTACAAAATACAAACAAATGGAATATTTGAAAGAGCGGCTTCGTTTCATAGAGCATGGGGCTTTACTGAAGATGGCTTAATCTATTTATCACATACAATGTTTATTAACAATGAACCAGATTTTAATTCCTTAAATGAGCTTGAAGATTTTCTTTGCACGTTCGTTGAGAAAAATTAAAGGGAAAATCTGTTGTTCGTTATATGAAATCTACGATTTTTGAGATATAATTCTTCTTACAATGCGGAACGAATTTGGGAACACATTCTTAAATTATTTAAGTACCAACTTCGATGAACCCATAAATAAGTATGTAGACAAATGGTTAAAAGAACATCTTCATGAGCTTGGTTATCACCCGGTTGATAAGAAGCACATCTCTCTGAAGAAACTCGAATTCATTACTGTTCGCATAGCTGATAGGGGAGGATTGAAGATTGGTTTTGACTTGCTCATAAGAGTTACCGCTAGAGCCTTAGTGAAAGACTTATTGGATCCTTCCAATTTTGTTGAAACTGATATTGATAATCAATGGTTCAAGATGACCTTTAATGCGACTTTAGATAACGATCTTTCAGATATCTATATCATTGCGTTTTCCAGGTACGAACCACAAAAAAGAGCAAAACATAACCCCGTAGATGGCGATTTGCTTCCTGATCTCTATGAGATCAAAGAATATGAAAAATTTGCCATCGATTACATAAGAAAGAATGTAGATAAGAACTATGATGGTTCCTATGTTATTCCAATAATTGATTTAGCTAAGAAATGTGGTCTCCAGGTTTGGAACTATAAGTTTGCTGGTAAGAGAAGACCGTACGGAAGAATCTTCTTTGAAGATAGTGAGTTCGAATGTTTTGATATGGAAACAAATGAGCTAATAACAACAGGAGTGGATGCCAATACCATTTGTGTAGATGTTACCGCTAATAAGAACGAAGCAAACAATAAGCCAAACATTACCATAGCTCATGAGCTTTCTCATTTCATGCTTCATAGAAAAGCATTCTTCTTCCATAGACTAGTCCAGGACGACTTAGTTGAGTTTGCTGATTTCAGAAGCGGACCAATGGAAGCCAAAGGCTTCGACCAGGATGTCATTGATAAGATGGAGATTCAAGCTAGTGTTATGGCTCCAGTTCTTTTGATGCCTAGAAAAGCTTTAATCGAATACACTAAGTCAATTTATAATGACCACATTGTTATTGGTGGCAAGGATGATGTTCTTATCTTTATTGAAGACGTCATCAGAAGAGTGGCTGAGCATTTCGGAGTCACAAACTATGCAGCTAGAAAAAGACTCAAGGAATGCGGTTTCTTCCAAAAAGTTGATGCAATGGTGTGGATAGATGGAAAATACATCAAACCATTTGCATATGCAAAAGGCTCGCTCGCTTATGATGAAACCTTTATCCTTAGTGCAAAGCAGCTTGAACAAATCTATCAAAACGAAAAGATTAGAAAGCACCTAGCTCATTCCAAATACTTATTTGTTGATAACCACTTAGTATTCAATTCCTCTAAATACATAAGAAGAAGTGGAAACGAACTTTACATGACCGACTATGCCAGGCATAATGCCGACAAGTGTTGTCTCAAGTTCAAGCTAATCAATGAATCTAAAAGCGAGTTTGATCCACTTATCATTGATTCGCTCTTCAGAGATGCTAATAAAGCTTTGGCATTTAATCTCACAATTGCGACAAATGAGAACCTTAAATCTAAATATAATGAAAATACACACAGAAACTATTTAGCTAATGTCAGAGAGGCTAAAAGTAAGCTTTCCGCTATAACTGAGTATCAAGAGGCGATTCGCTTCCTTATGGAATATCAAAAGATGAGTCAGCAAGAGCTAGCTGATGCCTGCGGAATATCACTTTCTACACTTAAACGTTATTTAAGAAAAGAAGGAGATATGTCAAAGCCTGGAAAGAAAGCAGCGGTAAGACTATGTATTGGTCTTCAACTCAATGATGACTTAGCTATATTACTTTGCGAAATTATTGGACATACCTTTAATGAGCGTGATGAAGTTGATAAGACCTATCTAATGGTCTTCCAAACTATGCAACAACACCACATTAAGAAAGTAGAAACTGTCTTGAAGCAACTCGGAAAAGAGAACCTTCTTGATCTAGCTCAATAAATTTCTCGGTCCACCCTATATGGTGAACCTATCAAAACACTGATAAATACATAAAAACCATATAAAACCATGCAGAAAGCCGCTGAAATGCGGTTTTTTTGTTGGTTCACCACTCCTGAGATATTGATAGTTTTTGATACTCACGTGCCATATATTTTTCTTAGCCAGGAACAAAAACTGGTGCTTAGAAACTAGCTATTTCTAGGCGGTAAGAGATTCTAGATTTGTACCTCTTACCAAACTCATAAAAGCAGAAATATTAGTACAAGTAGGTCTGCAAAAAGAAACGGAGCAATTCGCTATTTTTGCTGAACCTAGATAAGTACTGAAGACCTCCGTTTGGACACATTCGGAGGTTTTTTATGACTTATTTTGAAGACGTCGAAATCAAGTTCGACAAGAAAACGAAAAAACATGTACTTATTCAAAGATTTGCGGATGGAACTGAAGCAAAGACAGTTCTTGATGCCAGGACAAAGTACTTCTCTGTTCTTAAAGAAGAATTAAGAAAAGAACATAACGAAGAAAGAAAACATCGTTACTGGGTTACAGCTAGCCTAGAAGGATTTGAATATGAAGGAGACGTATTCGCAGATAATAACACGCCTGTTTCCTATATAAATCTAAAGGAAGAAGAAGCTGAATCTCAGAGTTTTGATGTCATGAAGTTCTATGAGCTTCTAACAGAAACTCAAATGAGAAGACTTTCTTATCGTCTTGAAAATCCAAAGATCTCTTATAGAGAAATCGCTAAAAAAGAAAATACTTCAGCTATGGCTATCTGTAAAACCTTTAACCAAATTAAGAAACTTTTTGAAAACTTTAAACTTTCTGGGTTTACAAACTAGCAATTCCTCTCCGTATGTCGAGCGGCAAACAAGATCACCGTTCAAGGAGGAAATTGATGGAACGAATCAAAATACGAGTTTCCAAAACGCCAGAACCTAATGGCGTGGTAGCGGTTAAGAAAACCAGAATAGCTAATCGAATTCTCAATAAGCTCTTCGGAACCACTAACAAAACAATTCTTGTATTAGGTGACAACGTAGTGGGGGTTTCTATTACAGAAGTCCCTGAAGGAGGGCAAAGACATGACGAATGAACCTCATAGTCTATTAGCACCTTCAAGTAAAGAATGGTTCTACTGCGGATTTGCTGTTAGGTTCCTAGCAACCAAAGAAGAAGAATCAAATGAACAAAGTGAGTTTGGCAGCGAATGCCATGCTCTTGGGGAAGCATATGTAAGACTCCGCCTCAACATAGTCGATTATGATAATGAGCCTATCGATATCGAAAAACTAAAGCAAAGCTTTAAACACTATGATGAGGAGATGGAACGCCTTGCTTCAGCTTATGCAGACTACATCGTTAATCTTATGACTTTAGAAGAAAAGAGAACCGGTGAGAAACCTCTCTTATTCCTTGAGCATACACTTGACTGTAGTTACTCTCCAGATACACACGGAACCGCCGATGCGATCATGGTAACCAATAAAGAAATAGTGGTTATTGATAACAAAACAGGATTCATTGAACAAAACGTTATGGATGGCGATGAATTGAATTCACAGCTCGGAATCTATGGACTCTATGCTATGAAAGCTTTCCAACCTATCTATAACATTCAAAGAGTACGTCTAATTATCTTCCAAGAAAGATTGCATCACATATCTGAAACTGTTCTTTCAAAAGATCAATTGCTCAATTGGGAAACAACAAGACTTATCCCAGCAGCGGAAGAAGCGATGAATCCTCATGCCGAACCAAACCCAGGAAGTCACTGCAAGTACTGTCCAGGAAGAGTGTTCTGTAAGAGAAGAAGCGAAGAAGCTCTTAATGCTGTTAAGGAAGAAAAACCTGTTGAGCTAATGACTGAAAAAGAAATTGAGGAAATCTTACCGAAGCTTGATTTCATTGAAGACTATTGTGAATCAATTAAGGCTTATGCCTTAAAGAAAGCAATTGAAGGTAAGAAATGGAAAGGCTTTGTCTTAGGACACTCAGTTTCAAAAAGAAAGATCAGCGATGAAGCAAAGGTAGCTGAAATCCTCTCTGAAGCTGGATATGACATCTACCAACAAAACAAGCTTAAGTCCATTAGTGAACTTGAGAAATTAGTAGGTCGCCAAAAGCTAAATGAGCTTATTGGAATCTACATCATTAAACCAGAGGGAAATCCTATTCTGGTTAAAGAAAAGAAGGAGGGCGAATAATGCCACTAAACATTATTAAAGGTACCGTTCCTGCAGCACTGAAAATGTGCATCTATGCTCCTGAAAGTTTTGGTAAGACAACCATGCTTAGCAAGATTAAAAACGGGGTAGTCCTCGACGTAGAAAAAGGTTCATTCCATATCGATTTGAGTAGGGTAATTATTAACTCTTGGCAAGAATGCGTTGAAACAATAGCAACGATCATTAAAGATCCAGGAGAAATTGAGACTGTTTCTATCGATACAATGGATAGACTTGAAGCCTACGCAATTGACTATTTATTACTCAAACACCACAAAGCTTCAATAGAGGATTGGAGCTATGGTAAAGGCTATGTGCTATTGCAAGAATTATTCCAAGATTTCTATAAGCTCCTCGACAAGCTTATCGCTCTCGGAATCAATGTAGTGATAGTGGCTCATGCTAAGCCTAGAAAGTTTGAACTTCCAGACCAGGAAGGTGCATTTGACCGCTGGGAGTTGAAGCTAAATAAACAGACTGCTCCTCTGCTCAAGGAATGGGTTGATCTTCTCTTGTTTGGTAACTTTGAAACCTATGTGGTAACAAGCGAAACAAATAAGAAGAAGCCTCAGGGTAATCGTAGAGTTTTATTCACAACTCACTCTCCTGTCTTTGATGCCAAAAACAGATTCGGTTTACCAGAAAAAATGGATTTCGATTTCAAGCTTATTTCCCACTTATTTATGGCAAAAAGCCCAGTAAAACCTACAAATTCTGGTGAAAAGAAAGAATCTGAACTTCTTAAAAAAGTGAAAAAACTCATTGAAGATAATGGTGTCACTTTAGCGGAAGTCGAAGCAGTTGTTACATCAAAAGGACATTATCCAGAAGATAAGCATTTAGAAGACTATTCTGAAGACTTCATTGCTCGCTGGATTATTCCAAACATCAAAAAAATTGTCGAACAAATTAAATCTAAGAAAGAGGTAAAAAACGATGGAAAATAACGAAAACATCAATGTTGAACAAATCGAGACGTTTGACTGGGATGACGAACTTAGTGGTCAAGATCCTGTAAGCGAAAAACGAATCGTATTAGAAGAAGGGGATTATAACTTCTTAGTCACTAAATTTGAAAGAGGTAGATTCCCAGGTAGCGATAAGCTCCCAGCAGCTCATAAAGCTACCATTCAAATCCAAATCAATTCCAAAGAAGGATTAGTCAATTATGGCTTTGATATTCTCCTCATTAAGTTAGAGGGTTTTGAAAAGAGATTATATGGCTTCTTCCGCTCTATTGGACAAAAAGAAGTAGGTCAAGCCTATAAGATGGATTGGAGCAAAGTTTTAGGCTCCAAAGGTAGAGCTCATTTCAGACCTAAAAACATCACTGGTAAGAATGGTGATCTTGTCACAGTTAATGACTTAGTTTACTTCATTGACTATGATGCCAACAACTTCACAGAACAAGACGATTTACCGTTCTAACTCAGGAGACTGCTTATGAAGTTAATGGCAGTCGAAAACATATTAAGAAATAGCGTAATGGGGCATCAGATAAACCTGGTGCTCCAAATACTAACTGAAGGAGGCAGGATTTATGGATGACAATAAGCAACTAATACTTGATGCTTTGAACTTTATTGATCCTGCCGATTTTAGCGATTATAACGACTGGCTTCATATTGGTATGGCTCTTCATTATGAAGGATTTCCAATGAGCATCTTTGATGAATGGTCTAGAAGAGATCCTAATAAATACAATGCAAGAGATCTTGAAACAACATGGAATTCCTTTGGAAAAAGCGGTGGAAGAGGAGTGGTCACCGGGGCAACTATTATTCAATTTGCCAAAGACAGAGGTTTTGATGCTCATAGAAAAATGGCTATTGAGACTTATGAATGGGATGACACTCTTCTTCCTGAAGATGACCTTGCTATTAGAAAAACACATGTTTTAACTCCTTGCGAGCAATTAAAAACATATCTGAAAGCAGTGTTCAAAGACGAAGACAAAGTAGGGTATGCAACAACAGATTGTTTCTTCAATGAGAAAAAGCAAAAGTGGCAGCCTCTAGCAGGTGTCTCAGATAGAACTGCAGCTCAGCTTATTAAGGAGCTAGAGAAATATCCAGATGATATCGAATGTGTTGTTGGAACTATTAACAAAGAAGCAGGAGCATGGATTCGCATTAACCCTTTAGATGGAAAAGGGGCGATGGTGGAAAATGTCACTTCGTTTAACTACGTTTTAATCGAAAGTGATGAAATTCCGAAACCCCAACAAATAGCGTTCTATAACAGATGGAAATTGCCTATTGTCGCTCTTGTAGATTCTGGCTCTAAAAGCGTTCACGCTATTGTGCACATAGATGCTCCAGATTTAATAGAATATGACACAAGAGTTAGAGAACTTTTTAAGTTCTTAGGAGAACACAATTTCCCAGCAGATCAGTCAAATAAGACTGCTAATAAATTTTCAAGAATGCCAGGTGTTACCAGGAACGGTGTAATGCAAACTCTTCTTGCTACTCATATTGGCTGTCAAAACTATGAAGAGTGGAAAAAGTATTTAGAAGAGGAAGAGAAAACCTTTCCTGTGATGAACGTCACGGATTTCTTCCATAATCCTGAACCTCAAAAGCCAGAACTTATTCATGGAGTTCTTCGCAAAGGGCATGTGCTTATGGTTACTGGACCTAGTAAAGCAGGTAAGAGCTTCTTGATGGGAAGACTCGCAGTTTGTCTTTCTGAAGGGAAGCCGTTCCTTAACCATGAATGTGAAAAAGCAAAAGTAGTGTATATCAATCCAGAAATTGAACCTTCTTCTATTGGGCATAGATTCATAGCGATATATGATGCTCTCCAAATTGAAGAGCCAAGCAAAGAAAACCCAATTCAAGTTATTAACTTAAGGGGAACAATGGAAACTATCGAAGGTTTAATTTCAAAGCTCATCACAAAATACAAAGAGCAAGGTGTGGATGTCTTTATCATCGATCCTATTTACAAATTCATGGAACAAGATGAAAGCAACGCTCAATACATTACTTTCTTCTTAGGAAGACTTGAACACCTTAGCCATGAGTTAAACGCTACGATAGTTTTCTCTCATCACCACAAAAAAGGTAGTTCCGCAGATATCTCAGTTATCGATAGAGGTAGTGGCAGTGGAATCTTTGCCAGGCAAGCTGATGCCATTATGGACTTAAATGAGCTTGATATGGATGAAGATTTCCGAGAAGAGAATGGCTTTGAAGATTCCTGGACTGCTTATGAAATTGAGTATGTCACCAGAGAGTTTAAAAGACCAAAATCACTAAAAGTGATATTCAAGTATCCATTACACGAAATTGATGAATCTGGAGTTCTCAAAGAGCTATTTCCGGTGGGCGATATTAGAAACGCTCAAAAGAAGAACAAAAAACAAACAACTATTGAAGATAGATACAACCGATTTGTCGAAGCTTTCTTCGCTGTTAGTGAAGATGGCAAAACAGCAAATCTTGGTGCCGTTGCCGCTAGAGCGAAAGTTGCTCCTAAAACCATTAGAAACAACATAGAAGAGATAGGCGGCTATTACATCCAAGAATCAATCATTTACAGAGTCATAGGAGTGGATCCAAATTATGGCAAAAAATAAAACAATTTATAACTCTCTTACACGGGCGGTTGGTGAGGAGAAGGAGGGAAGGGAAATAAATATTATAAAATATTTCCCTTACCCTCTGCTCACCGAAATGTGCGTGCGAGACCAGGGGAGGAAAGTACATGAGCTTTGAAGAAACAAAAGAATACTTATCCAGGTATTACTACATGTACCAAAAAGTAGATTCCTTAAAAGAAGAACTGAAGCATTTAGAAATACTTGCTGATGGTACTCAGGGGTGTAGCTACGATGAACCAAGAGTACAAAAGTCTCCTTCTTTGAAAGCTCCATTCATTAAATACATTGACCGAATCACTAAGAAGGAGAAGGAAATTGAAGAGAAGGTAGAAGAACTCTTTAAGCTCAGAGGAGAAATAGAAAACGCTATTTCTTCAATTGAAGATTCAACTCTGGAATTAGTTCTAACTTATAGATACCTTAACTTCTTTGACTGGAGAGATGTAGCTTCTAAACTTGGATACGCATTAAGCCATGTTTACCGCCTTCACAGACAAGGGATAATGGCTATAAAGCTTCCTCAGTAAAAGATGATAGTAAATGATAGTAAATGCAAGCATTTAGTAGTTGGAAAAAGTTCAAATTTCTTGATATGCTATAATCAGCAAAAGCTGTAAAAACTCACCGTCATTGGTGGGTTTTCTTTTTAAACACTCAAGGAGGTACCAACTATGGCTGGAAGACCAAAAGGTGATGCCTTTGAGAAGTGGCAGAAAACCGGGAAGTGGCCAAAGGTTCGTGAAGAGATCTCAACTTTGTATAAGAAAGGTTATACGCAGAGGTACATCAGTGAACGCCTACACCTCAATGAGGCCACTTTTTCTAGGCTCAAAGCTGATCATGAAGAAATAGCTGAAATATTTAATGAAATCATGGATGAAGAATTACCAGAAGCAATGGCGGAATTAAAACGTCAAGCTTTTGGCTACTGGGTTACTGAAGACACAAAAGAAATCGCTACCAAAGGTAAAAGCGAATCTGGAAAGAAAGGAAGAGCTCGTAAGATTTGGATTCCTGGAAACTACAAAGCATTAGATCACTACATGACTTTGAGATTTGGAAAAGAATACATGTCTAGCTATACAGCTATGCAAGTCATGAAAGAACTAAAAGAAGAAATGAAGGAGAATTGGGACCGTGGAAATGAAGATCGTTTATAAAAAAGTGAGTGAATTAAAAGCTTACGATAATAACCCTAGAGACAACGATAAAGCAGTGGATGCTGTCGCAGCCTCTATAAGAGAATTTGGTTTTAAGGTTCCATTAGTGATTACTGAAGATAATGTTATCGTTACCGGTCACACTAGATTAAAAGCTTCAAAGAAATTAGGTTTAGAAACAGTTCCATGTATCATTGCTTCTGATTTAACTGAAGACCAAATTAAAGCATTCCGTATTGCGGATAATAAAACCTCAGAACTTTCTGACTGGGATGAAGATTTGTTAAGTGAAGAACTCGCTAACATTGATTTAGATATGTCTCAATTTGGTTTTGATGATATTCAAGTTGAAGAAGAAATTGAAGCTGAGGATGATGACTTTAATGAAGATGATGTCATTGCTGATAATCCTTATTCAAAACCTGGAGATATTTTCCTTTTAGGAAATCATAAGCTTATTTGCGGAGATTCCAGAAGCAAAGAAGTTGTAAACAATCTTGTTGAAGAAAACATCATCGATTTAGTTCTTACTGATCCACCTTATAACTGTGATTATGAAGGGAGCGATGGACAAAAAATCGAAAACGATAAAATGTCTGATGCAGATTTCAAACAATTCATGCTTGAAGCTTTCTCAAATATGTACGAGCACTGTAAAGATGGTGCAAATGCATTTGTTTTCCATAGAGATATTGAAGGTGTTAACTTTCAAGGTGGTTTCAAAGGAGCTGGTTTCAAATTAGCTCAAATGTGGATATGGGTAAAGAACAGTGCTACCTTTGGTAGAGGCTGGGCACACTACAAACATGAACCTATCATGGTAGGCTGGAAAGAGGGAGCTCCTCACTATGTTACTGGAGATAGAACTCTTACAACGATCCTTGAATATGACAAACCAAAACACAATGACCTTCATCCAACCATGAAGCCAATTGAGTTAATGGCGTTCCTTATCAAAGAAGGCTCAAGACCTGGAGATAAGATTCTAGATTTATTTGGAGGTAGTGGAACCACATTGATAGCCGCTGAACAAACAGGAAGAATCTCCTTCTTATCGGAAATCACTCCAAAATACACTGATGTCATTGTTAAAAGATATTTGAGATATAGAGGCAGCACTGAAGGCT
>ODAI013325040.1_pt1 | contig 21381 bp, 40 predicted proteins | sample 1539321 | NCBI WGS metagenome assembly ODAI01 (sample SAMN02144231, study PRJEB22623) | gut metagenome | biome: sheep rumen | host: Ovis aries | place: New Zealand | reverse complement strand
GGCAAAATAGTATGTTGAATTTCATATTCCATTTGTCCTTCTATTGTTGTATTAAACACAGGAGTACCTTCAAATAACTCCTTAATTTTATCTATTTCGTCCATAAATAATCTCCTTTAATTTAAGTAAGCTAAAATATAATCAATCTCAGATAACCAATATCTATCAGTTAGTGAGCCCTCATATAAATTAGCCTTTAATAGTTCTAAACTATTTTTGATATATAAATGTTTTCTTATATTAGAAGAATTTAGTTCATTTTTAACGCGAAGTAATACGTCATTTGGGTCTATATCTTCTAAAATAGCTCTGTTTAACACCTTATTTAATCGTTCGATTAGTTCGGTATCAGTTCGAATTGAGTTCATTTTAGTTCAGTCCTTATTATTGTGGTTCAGTAAAAGTATATACAGCTTCTAATATATTAGATGTCACATCCATCAAAAATGAAGAATCATATCTATAAACCATAGTATCACCAAACTTTTCAAGTCTACCAACTACCATAAATCTATGATACCCGCTTTTTGAAAAATCAGTTTCTGGAACTGATAATACAGTAGCAAAATAGTTGATATATTTGTTTAATACATCATCTGGTATATTTGTAAGTTCAATAGGAATATCATATTTATCGTCATAAAATACAACATCTTTATTATTAGATATTACTGCATAGCATAGTGATACTTTAAGATTCAATACAGTTATAGAATTCAAATAAGTAGGGAAAATTCCTTCACTATTTCTTACGAATACTCCCTTAAAACAAACAGTCATTGGAAATTTATTACTCTTTTGAGCATAAGATTTAATACTGTTTGATACTTCATTATGTAAATGTGGGTCTAATAAAATTGGCAGTCCTGTAATGACATCAGTAAAATTATATGTCATGAAACCTTCGTTCATACTATATATCATTGATACTTCTGCCATTACAAAAACATCTGTTATTATCATTTTATTTAATCTCTCCTGATTTAAGACCTTTAATTATAGAAGCTCTATATACTGAAGTAAATTCAGCAGTACAATCTCTAAGGACTTCATATCCCTTTTGCATTTTATCTGAAAAATCAGTAATATACTTTTTATTTATGTTAGCCCTAATAAAACCTGAATCTAATAATTCTATACAAATAGGGTCAGAACTACATTTATAATCTTTTGTACCATTATAACCCGGAGTATCAATATAAAAAGTTTTAGTTAATCCAAGCCATTTAGTAATATGATAATTAAAGTTAATCGCATATCCTTTATCTTTATTAGAATCTAACGCTGTATCTACTGCTACATCAATAGTAACATTATATTTTTTAGTCAAATCCTTAAGAGCTTCTTTAATAGTCATAGGTCTTTAGTTCTCCTCTTGAACGAATAAATTTCCATCAATTTCATCAGTGTTAATAAAGTGGTTATCAATAGAAAACTTTACATATTCAGGAACATGTTCTGGATAAATAGGACTGATTTCCATATAAAGTCTTCCATCATTAAAAATAAGACTTTCATCCCAAGGGTGCTTAAAATCAATAGCACCATTTAAGTCATCAATATAAGATTCGATAACTCTTTCAAGTTCTTTTACAAGAGTATTATCTTTAATAAAATTATTGTACCACTCATCTTCTGTTGCATCTTCACGAATATCATACATAGTGATAAGAATTTCAAACTTACCATCTGAATCATCAAGTGGTATATCAGTATCTAAAACAACTGTTACATCACCAAACAAATTTGAAGGAATAACTACCTTCTTTGTCATATCTTTAACAGCAGGAATAATTACTTCATCATTAAGATACTCAATATACTCTTCCCAATTAGTAATGCTGCTTGTATCACGTGATAAAGTATTAGTCTGCTTTATATTTGATTTGATTTTTAACATATTACTACCTCCTCCATTTTATTTTAACTCATTATATCAAGAATTGATTCACTCGTAAATAGTTTCTGGTATAAAGATTTTATATTTTCAATATTCATCATACCATTATCTACATCGCCGTAATTACCAGGTTTAATATCATTTGCTTTATTTATAAGTTCAATACATTTTGCTCTACCACAAGGAGTTACATCTCCACGTAAATCAAATACTTCATGATATAAATTCTTAAATCCTAATATATCCATACCTTTTGTCTCCTAATCTACATTTTCATATAATGGAATTTCATAACCAGTAGCTAAACTGATTATTGTATAGATTGCTACAACAGTAAATCCAAATAGAATAACAAATAATTTAGCTGGTAACTGTAAAATACTATAAGTAGCAAAATTAGTACGTTCTATAAAGTAAAATGGCATAAAGAATAGAAAAGTACCAAGTCCACTATAAGCTAATCCAGCCATTATTCTTGGAAAATCAGGTGTTTTAATTTTAGTAATAAATCTAATAGTCAGATTTAATCCAAGCATCATAAGTATTGCTCCAGCAATAGCTACAGCAATCATAAAAATATAACTGGATTTAGTTATTATTGTTGGCTGTTCTATCATATTGATTACATCAGGATTCATAATTTTAGTTCCTTTCTGTATAGATTGCAAATTGATGGTCAGGTGCATCTGTTGTTATACATTGTACAATTTCAGGTGGAATTTTCTCAATTTTAACCAATGTAGGACCATCAATAGTACCAATATGCTTGCCCTTATAAAACTTAAACTCCTGAAATAAGCCTTCTGCATCAGTTGTATACATTTTCTTATTAACATATACATTCCATTGATGTGTATTAGAACATTTAACCTTACCATTACTAAAGGTTATTTCATACATACCATAGGATAACTTTGCAGTAGTCTTATCGATTACCTTATGAAATTTTCCGTCAGTGCCAAGTACCAAATCACCGATTTTAACATCTGCAATGGTTTTCTTCATTTTTCTAATTTCCTTTCTTATTTAACACTAATTAACAGCAATCATAATCATACATTACTTTTGAAAAGTCTAAATTCTTGAGATTTTCAAGCGGAATAATAAATACTCCTATACCGCAGTCTCCCCACATAATATCAACGTCATCTTCAGTATAGCTATCACATTCAAATAATACAATATTGCAATCTTTAAGATTAGATTCATATTCACGAGGGTCATCTTGAGTAAAGATAGGATAACCACCAATAAATACAGATGGCCTATCATTTCTTTCATATATAGGGTCAATATCCTCTAAATCATAGACAGATTCAATCTTTTCTTCATGGTCTTTATTATATTCTTTAATAAATATATCATTAAATCTATAATCATAAAGGTCTGCTTTCATTTCAGATACTTCCTCTGGTACTAATAAATAGTCTCTATTAAACGGAAGGTCATTATATTGAATAATATAAGGTTTTAAGAGCTTATTTTCATCTTCAATTATATTCTCATGATATACAACTCTAAAAGTAGACTGCTCTGTATAATCATCAAAATTTACACCATAACAATCATCATTAGCTATAAAAAATTGTAAAATACCTTTTGTAGGAAAATTTTCGACATGAGGTAAATTAGAAAAATTGAGCTGCGCAAGTAAAACCATTTTATTGCCATCAGTATCTTTTGGATATACTAAATCTTTAGGCCAATATGGCATGCCACCAATTTTTGAATCAAATATAGTAGTATCTTGTGCCTTAATAGTAAATCCAAGTGAAGGCATCGGTTTAAGTATTGCATCAACTCTTTCAAATATTTTATCCATATTATAAGTTCCTTTCTATATATTCATATAATTTTTGGTTAAGAAAGTTAGTAGTATCTATATTATCAATATTCTTATAATTATCAGTATTATTCCAAATATCAATAAAGAAATCAACTACAAATGTATTGATTATCTCTCTTGATTTAATATATTTACTTGCAAAATAATGTAAATCATATACTGTTGCATCAAATAGCTGTTTAAGACTATCTTTTTTACCTTTTTCTATATCTTTTAATAACTTATTATACTCCTTTACTTTCATATTTATAAGTCATTTATCCTTTCATATACTGTATTGTTTAAGGAAATTAAAACTTTATCCTTAGCATCTTCTTCATCTGTACATTTACAAGGTACATAAGAAGGTGTTTCAATACTATGAACAGGCCAAAAATTTCCATTATGTTCTTTATCAAACTTTTCAGCATCAAAATCAGGGTCATCAGGTTGATATTTAATTAACTCTATATCTTTAATGTCTGAATACTCATAATATTCATCATCTGGTTTATGAGGAACAGAGTCCAAATTGTACATAAAATACATATATTATTCCTCCATTTATTTGTCTTTTTGTTCTACCATTTCTATGAGTTCATCTAAAGTTATCAGTTTTAATTCTTTTAATTCATCATTCTGAATAACATTAGGTACAGGTTGTTCCTGCTTATTTTCATGAAATGGGTCAATATTAAGTAAACCCATTTTTATAATTCCCTTTCCAAAATCATCTAGGACTATTAAATCATGACTAATAGTTCTACTTATCTAAATATTGTAACAGTAAATCAGCTTCAGTATAGATGTGACCAATATAATCAGCATCTTCTTTATCTAATTTACTCATAATTTCATCTTTAACATTAGTGAGCCATTCTTTTATCCAAGTAGTATTATGCTTTTCTAAATCAGTTTCAATACTATTTTTATGTTCACGGATAATATCATCATCTTCACCATCTGTTGTATCATAAAAATCATAATAATCATAAGTCTCTGCTAAATCTATCATACGTTCTGCAAATTCAGCATTACTTTTTGGAATATCATTCATAATAAACTCCTATTCTCTGATTTCAACTATCTGATAGTCCTCAGGAACCTTCTGCCATTCTTTTTCACCAGGATTAAGAAAATACTTTGAGTCAGGATTAAATAAGAAATTATCTAAATTTGACTCTGAAAAGTGACTACCAAACATATAGTCATCAAATGAAAAATTATCAATATCTCTGATAATAACAATACCTTTTGACTCTAAATAGGCTATAAAAGCATCTCTATTTCCATAATCTTCAGCCTTATTATACATAAAAGCTAATTTATCTTCAGTAGTGCTATTTTCATTTAATGAATATACATCTGCCATTAAAGCTGATAACTTAATCTCTTTTGGTATCTTAACAGATTTTGTACTTGGAATACAAAATACATTTGTACTTGAACTATTTGTTTCAAATAGATTTTCTCTTATTTTTATCATAATCAGTACCTCTTACTTCAAATAATCCAGTAATATCTCACATTTATGAATAGTAGCAGCACAATCAGGGTCTTCTTTGTCATAACATTCATTATAATGAATTTTAATTTCAGTTAATTCATCCCTTAAAGTACCCGTATCATGGTTTACTATCATATCAATGATTTCATTTTTTGTAGGAATATCCTGAATTACTTCATTATGTGATTGCTTATAGAAATGAACATTAGAATACTTACGGATGGTATTAGTTAATGTATCAGCTATTTCAAGCATAAATTTTCTATATTGTTCCGCAAATTCTTCATTACTACTTATTGTATACATATAAACCCTCCAATTTATGAATATCCAATTCAAAAGTTTTATCAATAAATTTATATTTTGGACATATATTATATCTCCTTAATATAATCTAATAATTTTGATATTTTTAATAACGTTGAAGCACAATCAGGGTCTTCATCATCATAAAAGTCATTATAATGAATTTTAATTTCATTTAAGTCATCTCGTAAAGTGCCTACATCATGATTTACTATCATGCTAATAATTTCTTTTTTTGTAGGAATATCTTGAACTGCTTCTTTATGAGTCATATTAAAAATATTAGCAATCGTATCTGCATTATCAAGCATAAGTTTTCTATATTCTTCTACAAATTTTTCATTACTATCTATTGTATACATATAAACCTCCATATATTAATTTTCCATTTCTAATACCTGGTCAATAATATGTTTACATTCCTCAACACATTCTTCTAATGTATAAGCATGAAAATGCTGTCTACGTTCATAATCAGGCCAAGTTTTACGTTGTTCAGCCTCTTTATCACCAAAATATTTTCTAATAGCATCAATATCAATACCATCATTATGATTGCAGTCAAATCCAATCCACCATAAATCTGGACCCAATCTATCACATTCTTCACTAAAAGTAATACCACCATGACAGTCAATCATATAATCGTCCCAATCACGACCATAAGCTACAAAGCCCTCTGGAATACCAACATACCCACATCTATGACCCATAGTATCTTGAAATAAAACCTGATACTGTAAATCTCTATATACTCCCTTTTCTTCTACCATATTAAAAATCCTCCTATAAGTTAATATACAAATCATTCATAATAGAATCAAGCTGTTTAGCCAATTTTTGCATATTCGGAAAACTATAAAGTGTTCTAATAATATTTTCTAATATCTGAAGTAAAGTATTGATATTTGTAATTTCTTTAGTTTCTCCTGCTGAATAGTAATCATCTAATCCTTCAGAATCATAACATAGAATCGTAGCTACAGATTCATTTCTATAATATTCAGGTTTAACTCCTAATTCAGAATAAGGACTTAAAATAAATATAGGAGCTCCATGATAATTATTTGAATCATAAATATATGCTTTATCTGTACTTGCAGATACTTTAAAAGCTGGACATCTATCCATAATAACGTTAACTACTGTTTCAATAGCTTTTACTATATCATCATCTTGTTCTACATTATCAGTTACAGATACAACATCAACAATACCGTCTTGACATTCATTACAAATATCAAGATTATTACCATAATGATTCTTATCAAATGCTTCAATAGGAATATAGAAAACACGACCATCAAGATTAAATTTATAACAGTCAACATAATCATCAGCCTTTACATAAGGCATTCCTTTGGTACCATCTGGCATATCTGGAACATCAAAGCAACAGTTACACCAACCTGTAGGAAGTCTTTTTATTTTAAGTTCCTGATTTTTACTATCCCAAGCAATAGATTCTAGTAATCTACCACCAGTTTTAGTGGTAATATGTCTACTAGTATCTCTACTTCGAATAGAATAAATTTTCCAATTTTTCTTAGGAATCATGATATATCTCCTTTATAATACATATAACGAACTCATTACAGCATCTAATTGTTTTCTATATTTTTCTCTATTTGGATATTTAGAAAATTCTTCAATAATAGCTTCAAATGCTGTAAGTACACCATCAAAATCTGTTGCTACAGCTTTACCTTCATTACCTTCATCTTCCATCCAGTAAATAATTACTTTATTCAGCATTACAGGAACTATTGAAATAAAAGGATTTCCAAATTCTTTATATTTATCTCTGACATAAATAGCATCATTAGTAACTTCAACTTTAAAACAAGCACAGGTACTATCAATTATTACAAGAGCATCAGCTATTTTTTCTACTAAAGTATCTTCATTTTGTAGAGCCATAATATTCTCCTTATAAATCTAATGAATTAACATAGACACTGTAATATGGAGTACTCTCAAGTTTAGTATCAATAATTTTACAAATTTTACCATCTACACGAACATTTTCACTACAATTACCATAAGCAACTAAAGTTTCATTAGCAAATGGACAATAATCTTCAAATTTAGTAGGTTTAGTAATAATAGGCTTTCTAGTATGTTTACAAAGTTCATCTATTCTATTACCTAATAGAACACAAACATCATCACAGAGTGCCTTAAACTCTCTACGATTACATTCAAATTCAGCGGCATTTTCAGCTAACCAACTAAAATCATACTGTTTTTCAGTAAGAGTTTTAATATTACTAATTAAAGTATCAAATTCTTCTTTTTCATCTATAAAAGAAGATGTAGTTGCATTAAGATAATAAACAAACAATTCAAAATTCTTATCATTATAATTACTTAATTTTGTTAATAGAACAGCTTTATCCATATTATATACTCTCCTTCTTAAATTATATAACCCTTGTTTCTAAGTTCTTCTTTTTGTTCCTCCGTAAGGTATTCAGCAGCAATTTTAATCTGCTCTTGTATATATTCTTTATTTTCTTTATGATAAGCATCTCGTACTAAATCAAATAATTCTTTATCGTCCATATTTTACCTCATTAGAACAAACTTGAATGAAGAATATGCTTAGTTTAGACGTATTAATCCAAACTAAGCATTTTTCACTATCCGTACTATTATTATTAAATAGTCATTGATTACTCATATCTACCAAATCCACAAGGTGTTTCATATAGATAAGAATCAGTAATTTTGATTCCACCATCTGGATAAGGAGCTGAATTAGACGCATGAACAATTCTACCATCGCCTAAATATATAACAACATGGTGAATATCATAGACACTTGGTCCATAAAAGATTAAATCACCCTTTTCGAGTTCACTTTCAGAGATATGTACGGAATTCCAATACTGAGCATCTGCACCTCTTGGAACATCTCTACCATACATATTAAACAAAGTATAAACAAATCCTGAGCAGTCAGCTCCGTCTGTAAGTGAAGTACCACCCCAGACATACGGATTACCTACAAAGTTACAAGCATAATCAGCTAAATCTTCTCTATAGGATTTAACAATATCATCTGGAATACCTAAATTTGAACTCATACCACCGACTGTAAGGGTACGTCTGTAATTAAAAGAATCATCATCTTTACCAATTACATCATCTTTTTTAACTTCTTGTCCATCATAGACCATAATATTGTTTATATTCTTATAACATGACGTTATTGGTTCTCCATCATGTTCAATATAAATCATATTATCTTCCACAATTTTAATTGTACCGTCTGAATCTGCCATTATTGACATTTCACCGGTACAGTCGATAGTATCAAAGTTCTCAACATCTGCTGCTCGAACCTTCATTGTAGGACAAAGGCCTATGCAAATACATAGTACAGCAGACAACGCTATTTTCTTCAATTTTCAAAAAACATTCCCTTCTTCTTTTACACACTAATATTTCTTCTTTTCGGGTTTCATTTTTAACTTCTGTGCAGGGTAAAAACAAGCAAATTTATCAGATTTATATACTAAAACATGTTCTCCACCATCGTTGATATTCTCAATTTCTTCTTCCATATTTAAGTTACCATCTGGATTAGATATTGTCAAAGGAATAACAGACCATAATGAATTATAAAACCAATCTACAAGACAATTCCAAGCCATATCTTCCAATTTATCTGTATCATCAAGGTCAGCACAAAAGTTAAGACATAAATCTTCTACATCAAAGAACTTTTCTACATTATCAGATAAATAATCAGCAATTTGGTTTAGAACATCAGAATTATGAAGACCTTTTAGATAATAATCTTTTCTAGTATAAAAGTCTTTAATTGCTTTATAACTAGCTTCAACAAGTTCTTCATTATCGATTTTATCAACATAAACAGTCATATAAATATCCATAGCTTTTACCTCACACTATATTTCTAAGATAGTCTAAAAATTCATAAGTATTTTTAGCAACTTCACCACCGTTATTACGGTAATAAGCCATTGTTAAATCTTCAACAAGTCTTTGAAAACCATATTCAATATCACTCTGGTAAATATATCCGCCAAGAGTATATTGGTCCACAGAGCCTTCATATTGAATGGTATCAGCACTGCTATGAATATGAACTTTACCATCTAGGAAATCAAACATTTTTTTAACAGTTTCTTTATAGCCTATATCTACTTTGGCCCAAGAAATGTCAGATAATTGCTTATAGACGTCTTTGCAATCTTCAAGTAGTTTTGTTTCGCCCATAATTATCACTCCTGCATTTATAAAATAGGCACCCATAGTATGGTTACCATAGGTGCCTATATGCCTTTTATATCAGATTACAGAGTCTCAATAGTTCTCTCAATATCCGGAACATACTTCTTGAACTCATCAATATCCTCAATCATCATCTTAGTATTCTCAAGTGCCTTTCTAAGGTCAGCCTTAGTAGCAATAATCTTGTTATATCTAAGATTCTCAGAACCAGTAACGATTGAGAAGTAATACTTAAAGTTAGGGTCAGTAGGCTCATCTTTCTGAATAGTAATAATCTTTACAGGTGCAGCATCTGCAGATGTACGAGTATATACTACGATAGAGTCATTAAGTCCCTCTTCAGCCTTAAGCTCCTTAGCAGAATCATTGAAGTTCATGATAAAGTCCTTATCAATAAGTGTGATACACTCTTCTCTCTTAGCCTTGAACTCAAGAGCATTAGAAGATGTAAGGTGCTTAATAAGTCCCTCAACAAATCCCTGAATTTCAGTATCATCAGCTCCAGCAGCCTCACACTTCTTATTAGAAATTCTGCAAACCTGCTTTTCAATCTTACCAACTTCAAAGTTGTCCTCAGGAATACCGAGCTCTTCAGAAATCTTCTGTCTTACTGCCTTATGAGCTTCAGCAAATGCTTCCTTAGAGTAAAGAGGCTCTTCGAAAGGAAGTGTGCTATACTCAGGACCTTCATTTCCGTCCTTAGGAGCTGCAAATCTATCAAGCAACTCACGAGCTGCATTATAAGCCTGAACAGTACCTACAAGGCCTGGCTTAGAATCAGGTGAATAACCATTGAAGAATCTATTTTCATCTTCACCACCTGTTGCAATTCTCTTAAACTTAGTTTCAAACTCATCTGGATGAGCGTCTCTATACGCATACCATCTCTTAGTAGCTTCCTTAATCTTATCGCCATACTTAAGTTTCCACTGGTCATTGTGCATCTTCTCTGCCCAAGTGTCCTTAACCTGACGAACAGAAGCTGTGTGATACTGATTAGCATCATCAATGTCAAAAATTCTCTTCTTATAGTAATCAGCAGCATCACGACCGATACTATAAATCATAAGTGGAGTAAGCGAATAAGTGCCGTCTCCGTTGTCCTTGAAATAGCGAGGGTCAATATTTGCTCCCTCAATTTTCATTGGCTGATACAGTGAATCAATTACATTTCCCATTGTTTTAATCTCCTTTTCTATATAAATTTCTTATTTATATATTACTTCGTTATTATAACACAAGACACTTTACTTGTAAACAGTTTCATGCGCATATTATTAGTAAAGTTCAAGCGTTTTTGGGACTCTCTGAACCGTAAATGCAAATGGTATATACCCGAGTTCCCAATCTGACTGTCTTGGTAAATCGTCATTACGCTGTAAGTCTGCTCCATTATCATTTGGGTTGCCATAAAGATAATATTTAGTATCTTCATTCAAATTAGGCATCCAAGTAAAATCACCATTATGAACAATTCCTTTAATTCTATCAGAAGCATCCACAATAAATAAGGTCTTACAGCTATACTTATCTGCATACCAATCTAAGGCATTTGCTAATTGACTTTCGTCCATAAATTCGAAAATCTTATCACCTTGAATTACTCCAATCATATTACTTAACCTCCTTAAAAAATAAAAAATACTTGTCTTATGAAGTCACAAAACAAGTATTTTTCTCATCCATTCTACTAATATTAAATAGCTCTTCGTACAAGATATTCAGCTATCGCATAGTCTTTACGACTAATTTTTCCATACAGATTATCAAGAAAGGCCTCAAGTTCTTCAGTTGAATATTTAGGATTTGCCTTTGATAATGCTGCAGGCTTTTCATTCAAAATTTCATCAACCATTTTCTTTGTATTCTCTGTTGATTTCGGTGACGAAGCACCAATAGATACTCTTTCATTCATTGTTGTATTCTCCTTACTTTCTGATATTTCTTTCTTAGAAACCTCTGGTGTAACTTTAGGTTCTTCTTTCTTCTGAATTTCTGGGGTTTCAATACCAATCCAGTCACCTTGTCCTTTTTTACCTCGTTGATATGCTTCTTCTAACAAATATTCAAAAGATGTTACATTAAATTCTATACCATATAAAGAACAAAGTTCTCTAACATGACTATAATTTGTTCTTGGTCCAAATTCTCGTGTAGCTCCACGTTCCCAATTATTAAGGACCTTATCATTAATACCAGTAAGTTCGGAAACTTCCTTAAGTGATAAACCAGAATCTAATCTGTATTGTGCTAACTTACTTACAAAATGACTTCCTGCCATAAAATTATCCCTCCTATTTATGGTATGTTAACATTATAACACATGTCAAAATCACTTGTAAATAGTTTTGTTTATAAAATGAACAAGTTTAATCTTTCAAAATCTGTTCAATTAACTTATCTACATCTGGTTGTTCAAACAATATAGTAGCTTCTTTTGGCTCAGGTACCTCATAAAAACTATCTGTATTAAAATCATAGATAGCTGCATACATCTTTCCATTTATTACAGAATATGAGCCGTTAAATTCTTCAAAGTATTTTACCTTAACATTAGAATTATTCAGTTCATCTACAAATTTCTCAACAACAGTCATTAAGAAACTTCTAAACTCTGAATCAGTATCAAATAACTGACGCATCTCTCTTGTAGGTACTTCATCATAATTAGCATTATATAATTCTATATTAAGTGTAATAGTATCAGAATGGTCTGTTAGTCTTTTTGGATATATAAACAATTCATAACCAGTATCTAAAATCGGAATATCTCTACGTACTCCATCATTCTGTAATTTTTTAAGAATAGAATCTAAATCATAATACATATAGCCTGAACCAACAGACCTAAGATTATGTCTTAATAAAACTCGTTTGGTATAATCGTGCATAATAAACCTCCCCTTATGCTCTGTCTGCATCTTCTTTAGTATTATATGAAGATGATACAGAATTTTCAGTTACTCTAAAATAAAAAGTACCATCTGGAAATTCACACTCTACAATTAAACAAGTTCTGTCCTGACTTGCACCAAGGATAATAGGTCTAAATTCTGGATATACTCTTTTGAATGATTTCTTACATTCTTCAACAATAGTCTCATCAACGTAATCTAAATCATACATATTTATACCTCCTTATACTATAATAATTTAACTAATTCCTTACGTGTTTGTCCTAAATCTGATACTTGTGCATTATCAAAAGCAGCATAAAATTCTTCTTTATCTGCAATATCAAACCTACCAATTTGGCGTTCTACCTTTTTATAATATAAAGTTTTAAGTTTTGTTATGTAATCATTAATGTCAAAATCTTCATTAAAATAAAATACTGACATTACAACACCAAAAGTATTCTTTTTATCATTTACAACATAAGTATCTGTAATATTTAAAAATATATTTTCATCAATTTGTTCAGTTAATTTATAAAAATTACCCTCACTATCATGACCATCTTTATCAGTAATTCGTTTAATTGCTTTAGAGGTTGAATCAAATAACATTTGAGAAGTTGGTATATCTTCTATAATTATTTCATATTCATAAGGTTTTCCAGCATTTACTTTTATATTATCTATTAATTCATCAATATTAATATTATCTAATTTACTAATATATTCATCAGAATTAAATCTAAATTTTTCATTTACATTTATAATATCAACCTCTTTTTCATGATATTTTTGAATTAACTTTACTCTATATTCTATAAATTCTGGGCTATCAAAATTATTGAGATAAGTATAAATTGCATATTGAGTATCATGAATATTTTCACTTTTAATAAATAATGAATCCTTTTTTAAGTCTTCATATTTTTTTATATTTTTTGAGATTCTATTTTTAAAGTCAAACCAATTTTCAAGTTTTTCATCTAATAATGGTAAATTTTGTACTAAGTCTTCTGTATCTTTATAAGTAAACGCTATAGCATTATCTGAAAATTTACTTTCAGGACCCTGTATAAATAAATAAATTTCATCATTACTTTCACTTGTTCTTATTCTAGTATCATATTTAGTACTAAAATTAGCAAGTATATTATTAAAATTATTAATTTCATCATATATACTAAATATTAAAGGACTATATTTAACTCCTATTGTATTATATATTTTTCTACATGCTTCTCTACATTTAACAGAATCATACCCTTCTAATAAAGAACTTAATTTTTCTCCAAAATCAGCAATATCTAAACATAATGCTGTTTCAATAAATAAATAAGCAATAATTTTATCTTCATCTTTAATACTTTCTAAATTAGTACGTTTTTTATTTTTATTACGCTCAATTAATTTTAAAATATTTGCTTTTGTAATATATTTTTCTGGATGACTGTTATCCATAAATTCTTGAATAACTTCATTGTGATGATAACCACCAGTACTAATTAAATTTAATAATTTATCTGCATTCATATTTATATCTCCTCTATATAAAGTTCATGTTTATCTCCATCAGTAAAATGGTCAAGTCTGATATTAACTTGTTCCGGTGTAATAATCTTTGCATCATCTGGAATCTGTGCAAGATATTTTTTAAGTTCACCAACAGTGGTATCTTCTTTAATCCACAGTAATGGCATAATAGTCCTCCTTAATGCAGGTCTTTCAACTCTGCAATAACCTTATTTTCATTATCTACTACACAAAAATCATCGATAGATGGAGTACCTAAAGTAAGAATCTGTATTCTATCAGTACCATGACAAATAACATAACACTGACCTACTTTACCTTTAGCATCACCATACTTAGTATTGATTAAAATATCTGTACTAGAAATATGAACTTTTTCTGAGAAAAATTCTGATGAAGTTCTAGCTTTGATAAATTCAATTACATCATTTTCGTTATCAAAATATATAGCCTCATCTATTACTGCTTTTGTATAAATCTCAGTATCAGACTTGATAGTTACTCTCTGTGAGGCTTTCTCAATATTACCCATACACCAGAGATTATATCCAACTGGACAATTTTCAGACTTATTAACTTCCTCAAAAGCTACTACATCATTCATATTAGCCTGATTACCAAAATGACCCATTTCTACACTATCTAAATAGAATACGTTTCCATCTTTATTGATAGCTTTATCAATTGCAGGATATGTATCTAATATAGTATGAATAGAATCAAGATTTATTACAAAAGCTAATTTCTTCATTTCCTTTTTCATTAACTTAATTACTTCTGACATAATAGTCCTCCTTAAAAGTCCTGTATTGTATTTGAGCACTTATGAAAATGCTGTATCATTAACTGTAACATTACCATACTTCCACCGGAATGTCCCTGTTCATCTAATTTATTGTTTATTTTTTCATAAAACTCATCAAGAATTTCCATAATATCAAGTGTATCATCTACATCCTGACCCTTATATAAATCAGCTTCACGAGCATTTACACAATCTTCCCATTCAGATTGATTTTTTGTAAATTTCAATTTATTAAAACGTTCAAGTCTTTCTGCATGTTTATCCATATTACTATTCTCCTGTTAATATCCATAATGTAGCACAGCTAATGTTCCCCATTGACTTTCATCAAATCCTTTTAATAGCTGCAAGCATGGCTGCCATCTTCTATAGCTACCTCCATCTTCCTGCATAGATTCTTCAATACACTGAATCATATCTGGAATAGGAATTTCTTTTAATGGGTCACCATACTTATCTTCTTCAATTTTCTTATCTCCCTGATAAAAATAACAATTTGTTTCAGGGTATCTATTCAAATTAAGATTTACAACACATAAATTAAATGTAGCTATTACTTCAGCCCATACTTTTCCATCTTCATCTTCAGATGTAGATTTTTGTACTATATACAATCTTGACTCATATCCCATAATTTTATTCTCCTAACTGACCTAAATTATAGTGTTTTCTACAAAGAGATGTATAACTTTCATTACCACCAAGCTGTAATTGTGCTCCAGTTTTAACTACCTGACCGTTTACAACTCTTGCATTAAATCTAGCTTTTTTACCACACCAACAAATAGTAGTGATTTCTTCAATTTCGTCTGCAATCTCAAATAATCGTTTAGACCCTGCAAATAAATGTCCTTGAAAATCAGTTCTTAAACCAAAACATATAACTGGAATATCTAGTTTATCTGCTATATCTGCTAATTCATCAACCTGTTTTGAGGTCATAAACTGAGCTTCATCAACAATAATACAATCACAGGTTTTTACATTTTTAAGATAGTCTTCAACAAACATACAATAGGATTCTAATCCAATACGCGATTTAATTTTAGTCTTTCCATCTCTGTGTTCTAATTCTGGTTTAAGTAATATTGCCTTTTTTCCTTTTTCTTCAAAGTTATATTTTATCATAAGAGCTTGAGCTGTTTTAGAACTACCCATAGCTCCATATCTAAAACTAATCTTTGCCATTATTTTAATTTCCTTTCAAGTTCTACTTAGTTAGTTTCTTTATTAAGCCAACTGTCCTTTTTATAGAATAAATCTTCCCAATAATCACATTCTTTACGTGATAGACCTAACTGGTTAGCTATATCATCAAATTCTTCACCTTTTCCCCATTCAAGTCTAGTTCCCATATAGAATGCCATTACAGTTGCCGCTAGCCCACATTTTTTAACGTGAGCATAGCCTGCATCTTTACAAAACTGTTTAATTTCTTTTTCATCAATCATAATTATATCCTCTACATATTTAGATATACTTTGAATGTGTCATCTTTAAGTTCACTCCAAGAATATTCAAAATTTCCAGGGTGACTTTCAATATCATCGATTATATCAGTATCAGTAATAGAATGTCCATATCTATCAAAATAAGATATTTTAATTCCAATTTCGATACTTAATTTATTTAACTGTTTCCAAAATTCAGATAATGGCATAGGCATTAACCTCCTAAATATCCAATTAACTCAATCTTCCATATCTTTTCACATTCACTATCATCAGCTAAGTAATCAAGTAATTTTTTAACTGAAGCAGCTTCTAAGATACGTTGATTACCATCATCATAATAAATCTTATACTGTTGTAATTGTAACATACGCAAGCTCCTTATTCTAATTTATCAAGCATCTCTTTAATAGTATCAAAGGTAACTTCATTATCATTTACCTTACGAGGCAGTTCACATAATTTACCTGTTCCTTTAAACAAATAAAGCATATTATTCTTAAATGTGCCTTCACCATATTCTTCTTCAGCATCATCAAACGTTAATGGTTCATAATATCTATTTAATTTACCAAGTTTAGTTTTATTTACTAATGCTTCATTATTTGCTCCTGTATATACAAATATAAGACTTGTACTATTTAATTCATCATATCTTAATAAGTGCATAAGTTCATAATGACCTACAATCTTATAAACATGATTATTTTCATCATGATAAACTACACCATTTCTAACTGCAATTTCATCATAATTCTTTAACTTATTAAATGGTATATTTCTATGTAAAGTAATATTACCTCTACCATCTGCAATATCATGTTCAAATTTAGACATAATAATATCATCTGGGTCTAACTGACTATCACAAATATATTCTGTTACCATAGTATCTCTAAGGTCAACTGGGTCAGAATCTCTATTTGATACATATAATTTATGGTCATATACAATAAATTTTTTAACAACTTTAGGTTCCCAAGAGAAATTCTCATTATGCTTATCTTCTTCGGGTGTATTCTTTACAAATTCATCAAGTTCTTCAAGGCATCTACGGTTATTGACTACATTGATTAACGTATTATAAGCAGGTAAGAAAATATCACGTCCGCCATATTTAACTAATCCGGCATCTACAAACTTAATTCTCTTATCATGTAAATAGTTATATACGTCCTTATTAAAACGATATAAGTGCCTATCTACCGCTCTTTCAAAACCGTCATGACAATCATCTTGAATTTCAATATCTTCACAGAACTTATCAAATACACCATCTGTATACTCATTGAGTTTAGTATATAATTTACGGTCACCAACTAATTTTGCAGCAATCATATATTGAATAATTTTTTCAATACTCTTAATAGATTCTACATCTGTACCTTTATGATTAGTAAATCTATTAGCAATAAGCTGTACATTTGAAGCCTTTGCGTAATTAGCATTAAATGCACCACCTTCATTCCTATCTCTAAGCTCTTTTGCTCTTGCTTTCATATAATTTGAAGCCATATTATACCTCCTTAACTATTTAGTCTTCTATAAGTATTTTTAGAGTATTATTTAAAACTTCTGCATTAACTACGTCAAAAGACTTAAATAAATTATCTGGATAACTTTCATCTAAGATTTTAGAATATCCATAAATACAACCTGTATATAACTTTTTAAAATTATTATTACAAAGCAATAATAATTCCATATTAGTATCATTACTAAATACGCTTGTTAATTCTCCTAATGTCATAATTAGTATACTCCTTTATAATATACTTTAAATATCTGCTTCTTTAGCAATAAACTCTAAATTTTCTAATAATTCATCTGTAGAAAAACCACTTCTAAGATAATTCCACATTTCTGCTGGACTTAGCTCATTTTCCATTTCATCAGCTATTTTATCAGCTGCTGTTCTATCATAATTTCGAGTTTCTCTAAGTTGTCGAATTTTTTCTAAATACATAATAATTAACTCCTTTCTTTAATCCAATTCATAATTAGACTTAAATAAAAAATAACTTATCTAAATATATTAGACAAGTTATTTTTCACGTTCATACTCATTACTATTAAATAGCCTTTAATATTAGTATTTCAAAAGTAAAGAGACTACTTAGATAATTTCTAAATAGTCCCTTTATTTATTTTAGTACATTAAAATTACATATTGACTTGCCTGTCCTAATCTGGCACTCATAATTTCATTTTCTGACATACCTGCTGCCTGTAAAGCGCTTACAATAGCATATAAATCATCTTGAGTAACAGTTGCTCCGTTATATCTTACTGCTACAACTTTACCACCATTATAATTAGATGCACCAAGTTTATACGCATTTGCCATCTTATCAGGTAATTCAGTATTAGAATTAGCAACTAAATCATGTGATACATAAAAATCCTTAGAATCATCTGAGGACTTAACATAACTTAAATTAGTATTCAAATCAAATTCATCATCTAATACATAGTCATTATTTTCTGCAAAAGTAGATGAACTCTGATATAAGAAATAAGGAATACCAGTAGTATTTGAGTTATTTGTAGCATCAATCCAATACCAAGTTCCGTTTAACTTAACTGCATTCCAAGCATGTGGCATAGTTTTTTGACAGCAACCAACTAATGAAATACAAGGTACACCTGCTTCAGAAAGTAAAGCCTTATAAACATAACTATAAGACTGACATACACCAACTTTCTTACACATAATACCATAAATATTGAAAGCATCTTCATGGCCAGTTACAGATGTAAAATTACTTGCTACTGCTGCATCACATGCTTCATGGTCATAACTTGTATTATCTTCAAGATATTTCCAGATAGCTAAAATCTTTTCTTCATCTGACATACCAGATGTAATTGTAGAACTAACAATATTTTTACATTCATTATAAGCAGCTTCCTGTTTTGCTTTAATATCATCAGTAGATAACTCATATACAACCTTAATTGTATTTCCACTAAAACCAAAGTTACTTGCAGAAAGAATATATGGATTTTGTCTTACTACTTTTATAAGTACGTCCTGTAAATATTCTCTATTTGCTAATGAAGGAAAAGCACTAATATCAATTTCTGTATCAGCATTAATCATACATGTTGCTAAGTATTCTTCCTCAGCACTATCTGCAAATACTGGATAACTACTTACTTCAATAGTAGCTTTATTAGCTTCTTCTACTTCTTCTTTTGTAGTTTCAATCTGCTCATCTACTAATTCCTTAGATGTAATTTCATCAGGATTTTCAGTAGGTTGTTCCTCAGTTGTTTCTTCACTGGTTTCTTCAGATTGTGTTTCTGTAGTTTCTTCAGAGGTAGTTTCAGAAGGCTTTTCTTCAGAAGTGGTTTCTTCAGATGTTTTCTCTTCAGATGTAGTTTCTTCAGTCTTTTCAGGCTTTGTTTCTGTCGTTTCTTCACTAACTTCTTCAGATTTTTCTTCTGAAGTCTCTGGTTTAGATTCTTCTGTTGTTTGCTCTGTAGTTTCAGTTGTTTCTTCAGAAGGCTGTTCTACCTTTTCAGTAGTTTGTTCTGTAGTTTCTTCAGATTTTGGTTCTTCTGTAGTTTCTGAAGTAGTAGGAGTACTCTGAGTAGGTAATCCTTCAGGCTCTTTTTCTACATGTTCTGGAATAGTATAATCTTGAGCTGTACCATTCTCTAAGTAAGAGCCAATAGTATAAGGTGTATCTTTAACATAAATACCATCTGCAATAATTCTTGCACTTTCAATATCAGCTCTCTTTAATCTGGTATCGTTATTCATAGGAAGCTTTTGTTCTTCCGGATATACAGCCTTTTTAGATAAATCAATGTTCTTAGTAGAATTTGGAATAGTACCAAGTGTATTTTCAGGAACAATGTTAATATCATTAGTAATTTTATAAATATCTTCTTTTATAGCTATTGTTGATTCTACATTATCTGGATAAGTATTATCTTCTGATAAATAACGTACCGTACCAGTTAATTTAGTACCAACAATACTATATTCATATACAGCTTCATCAAATTCATCTTTTGGCTCAGATAACTTTTTAAAATTAACTGGGAACTTAGTAACTGTTTTATCCATCATTTCTACTTCTACAGTATCAGGAAATTCAGTTAATGGATTACCAGATGTTCCAAGTTTATTAAAACCATTATACTTATCAAAATCATGAGGTAACTGATTTTCATATTTCCAGCCACAGATAGCCATACTTAATTGACTTTCATTTCCGTCTTTATCTACGGCTGCAATATAATAAGTACCTAATTCATAAAAATTCTGTTCAATAACATAATTATCATAAATTAAAGTATTATCAGACCCATCTAATTTGAAATCAGTAAAAGATGTTGTATTTGAATCTACAGTAGTTAGTAAGCTAAGATGGTCTCCTACATAGCCGCATTCTGCTCTGGTATACTGTTCAGCTCCAGTACTTTTAACCTTTATAGCCTCATAAATATTATATTTTTCAGCACCATCAACAGGTTTCCAAGTAAGTTCAAAAGAGCCATCAGAATTGATGTTAGCTTCTGCATTAGGAGTAGAAACTTCACTATAAATAGTAAAAGGTACAATAATAGGTTCATCTAATGGTTTAATTTCAGTAGATTCCATATCATACCTAATAGCTAAATAATAAATAGGAGCATTACCCCAATTATAATTATCCCATTTTGTAGTTTCATTTAATACCGGTAATCCTGGCTTAACAACTACATCAAGTCCATTATCGGTAATATAACCATCATTTAACTGATAAACTGTACTATTCAACTCACATTTAGGGTCTGTATGTACAGTTACAGCATAGCAAGGTTCAATTTCTTTATTTTTGAAATGAAATACAAACTCTGTTTGCTGGTCTACATTATAAAATGGTTTTATTTGTGTTTCGTC